>JAESGU010000045.1_pt1 | contig 124087 bp, 129 predicted proteins | sample 9266271 | NCBI WGS metagenome assembly JAESGU01 (sample SAMN15740544, study PRJNA653495) | algae metagenome | isolation source: Scytonematopsis contorta HA4267-MV1 and co-occurring heterotrophs from mud... | place: USA: Palolo Valley Trail, Honolulu, Hawaii | collected 2009-07-25 | reverse complement strand
GAGCGTCGATCAGGTCGGTCGGGTAAGGTCGGCGGCGCCGTCGCATGGGGTGTCGTCCTCAAGGCCGACACCCCATGAATCACGCTTCCGGCCGCGATGGAATCCCCTTCTCAAACACGCTCTTAGAGCGTTTTCAAGTCAGGCGGAATCACCTGACGACTCGGAAAACGCGACCAGCCAAGGACTTGCAGAGCGTGATCGCTTCAACCTGAAGCGATCACGCTCAAGCGCACCATCCCGGCATTGCGCTGCATCGGGGCGCCGCATCGGCTTCAACCCCTGCGTGATGCCGTGGGGGGTTCGATACGCAATTGAACACATTCACTTATTTGCAGCAGCGGCATAACTTGCGACGTTAACCATTGCCGCAACGGCCAGTCACCTGGCCGACGACGCCCACTGATCCTGGCCTGCCACAGCTCGCCCCCCTCTGCCCCCTTCCCGGGGGGCATCCCGTCCGCCGATGCGGTACGTCCGCCGCGCCGGCTTGATCAACACCCGTCGAAGAACGGAGACAAAGATGGCCGACCTGACCCTCACCCCCGGCAACGACGTTGCCACCTTCGGCACCGAGAAGAACACGGTGCGCGGCCTGGCCGCGAACCTGGGCGCCGGCGACGTGATCGAAGCAGGGGCCGGCAGTGCCGAGGATGCGCTGCTGCTCGACTCTGCCGGCACCGTCGATACCCGCGCCGGCGGCAACGCCGCGGGGCTGTCGGGCTTCGAATACCTTGGGCTCGCCGCCGGCACCAACCAGGTGTTCCTGAGCGATGCCTTCGTCGCCGGCAGCTTCGCGGGCGCCGCCAGTGCCGGCAACTTCACCGTGCAGGGCAGCGCCGGCAACGACTCGGTGAATGCCGCCGCCCTGGGCGCCAGCAGCCGCGTGGCCTTCATCACCGGCGCGGGCGACGACCAGTTCGATGGCGGTGCCGGCGCCGATCGCGTGCTGGCGGCTGCTTCCGAGCTGACCGGCGCCGATCGCCTGGCGGGCGGCGGCGGCGTGGATGCGCTGATCATCACCAGCGCGGGTGCCATCGCCGCCGACGCGCTGGCCCAGGTCACGGGCATCGAACGGATCTTCTTCAACGCCGGCGGCAACACCATCACGCTGACGCAGGGTGCGGCCGGCAGCGCCATCGGCGGGCTTGCCGTGATCGGGGGCGCCGGCGCCGACAGCGTCGATGCCAGCGCCACCACCACCCGCGTGGGATTCAATCCCGGCGCCGGCGACGATACGTTCATCGGCGGCAGCGGCGACGACCAGATCAACATGGCGGTGGCCGACCTGACCGCGGCCGATGCCTTCGATGGCCGGGGCGGGCGCGACCGCATCGGCTTCACCACCGCCGGCGTGATCACCGCCACCATGCTGTCGGGGCTGGCGTCGATCGAAACCCTGTCGCTGGCCGAAGGCGACAACACCGTGACGCTGGGCGCCAACCTGCCCACCGTGAACGTGGCCGGCCGCGGCGGGCGTGACGTGGTGACGCTGGCGCTGGCCACGCAATACGCGTCGCTGGGTGGCGGCGACGATACGCTGCGCATCACCGCCGCCTCGGCGCCTGGCGACTCCAGCTATGGCGGGGCCGGCACCGATACCATCGAGGTCAGGGGCGGCGGCACCGCCGTGATCGGTGCCCGTGTCGTCGAGTTCGAGCGCGTCGTGCTAGTCGATCCCGGCACCGTCGATATCAGCGCCACCGTGGCGGCGCTGCAGGTCATCACGACCTCGGGCAACGATGGCGTGATCGGCAGCACGCGCTCGGAGACCTTCGACGGTGGTGCGGGCGACGATACGCTGCGCGGCGGCGGCGGCACCGACACGCTGATCGGCGGCCTGGGCAACGACACGCTGGATGGCGGCCCCGGCAACGACACCGCCAGCTATGCCGATGCGCCCGGCGCGGTCACGGTCAGCCTGCTGCTGGCCGGCGCGCAGAACACCGGCGCGGCCGGCAACGACACGCTGATCGGCATCGAGCGGCTGATCGGCAGCGCCTTCAATGACACCCTGATCGGCAATGGCGAGGCGAACGAGTTGCGTGGCGGTGCCGGCAACGACACGCTGCGCGGCGAAGGCGGGCCGGACCGGCTGTTCGGCGGGCCCGGCAACGATACGCTGATCGGCGGCAGCGGCTTCGATACGGCCGACTACAGCGCCGCTGCCGGCGGCATCGTTGCCGACCTGCAGGCGCGCACCGTGTCGAACGACGGCGATGGCGGGCAGGATACGCTCAGCAGCGTCGAAACCATCACCGGCAGCCCCTTCGCCGACACCATCAGCGGCACCAGCAACGGCGATACGCTCATCGCCGGTGCCGGCAACGACACGCTGTTCGGGCGCTCCGGCAACGATACGCTTGGCGGCGGCGCCGGCGACGACACGCTGGAAGGCGGCGCCGGGTCCGACCGCGTGGTCGGCGGCGCCGGCAATGATCGCTTCGTGTTCCGTGCGCGCACCGAAGGCACCGACCGCCTGGCCGATTTCGTGGCCGGCGGCACCGACGACGTGATGGCGTTCCTGGCCACCGCCTTCCCGCTGTTCAACGGCCAGGCCAGCGTGCAGGTCAACATCGATACCTCGGCCGGCGGCACGCTGCCGGCGGGCGTCGATGTCGTGGGCCGCACCGGCGTGGCGGATGCCGCCGCGGTCGATGCGTATCTGGCAGGCGCGGCCGGTACCTTCGCCGGCGGCGTGTTCGTGCTGGGGCAGGCAACTGCCGGCGGCGAAGTGGTGCTGTACTACGACCCCAACGCTGCGCTGGCGGGCGGCGCCGGCGCGGCCGCAAGGCTGGGCACCTTCCCGATCACCGTGCTGACCGGCTTCACCGCGGCGGACTTCGTTTTCATCTAGTACGCGTTGCACGGCCTGTATGCCTCACCCTAGCCTGCCGGCAACATCAAGTAAGCATCCGGCGGGACCATGAGCAGCCTGACCCTGACCGCCGGCGCCGACAGCGCAAGCTTCGGTGCCGACAAGGACTTCGTTTCCGGCGCGCTTGCCAACCTCTCCGCCGCGGACGTGATCGGCTTCGGTGATGGCGAGATCGACGACGTCGTCATCCTGACCACCGCCGGCAGCATCGACTTCCGGCTCGGCGGCAATGCCTCGGGCCTGTCGCGGTTCGAACGGCTCGACCTCGCGGCAGGCAGCAACAGCGTGGTGCTGACGGCAGCACTGGTCGCCGGCAGCTATGCCGGCGGCATCTCGGCCGGCTGGTTCAGCGTGCGCGGCAATGCCGGTGCCGACAGCCTGGATGCCGGCCTGGTTGCCGCCGGCAGCCGGGTGCAGTTCCTGCCTGGCGCGGGCAATGACAGCTTCCTGGGCGGCGCGGGCGCCGACCTGCTGCGCCTGCTGCCCGGCGAGCTTGCCGCCGGCGACAGTCTGGACGGCGGCGCCGGCACCGACACGCTGCGCTTCGACGCGGCCGGGGCGGTTGCGGCCGACGGCTTCGCCAACCTTCGCCGCGTCGAGGTGATCGAGCTCCATCCCGGCGGCAACGCGCTGACACTGACCGCGGCCTTCGCTGCCAGCGCCGATGGCGGCGTGGTCGCGCTGGTCTCGGGCGGCGGCGCCGACATAATCGACGCGGGCGGCACCACCACGCCGATCCGGTACTTCGCGGGCAGCGGCGCGGCGGTCTTCCAGGGTGGCGGTGGCAACGACCTGGTCTATGCCACGCCCACGCAGCTTGCCGTGCCGAAGCAGATCGCCGGCGGCGCCGGCAGCGACACGCTGACCCTGACCGCCGCCGGTCTGGTGGGGGCCACGGCGCTGGCCGCGCTGACCGGCGTCGAGCGTCTGGTGCTGCATGCCGGCGGCAACGGCGTGACCATCGCCGAGGCCACCGCCGCCAGCGCCACCGGCGGCTTCGCGGTGATCGGGGCGGCCGGCCACGACACGGTCGATGCCGCGGCCACGCTGACGCGCGTGGGCTTCACGCCCGGCGCCGGCACCGACCGCTTCACCGGCGGTGCCGGCGACGACCAGATCAACATCGCGATCGCCGAGCTCGACCCGGCGGACCGGTTCGATGGCGGTGCCGGGCGCGACCGCATCGGCTTCACCACCGCGGGCAGCATCGGCGCGGCGCAGCTTTCGGGCCTGACCTCGATCGAGACGCTGTCGCTGGCCGAGGGCGACAATACCGTCGTGCTCGGCACCACCCTGCCGACGGTGAACGTGGCCGGGCGCAACGGGCGCGACACCGTAACTCTGGCGCTGGCCACGCAATACGTAAGCCTGGGTGGCGGCGACGACACGCTGATCGTCAGCGCCGCGACCGTGCCGTCCGACACCAGCTACGGCAAGGACGGCATCGACACGATCGCCACGGTCGGTGCCGGCAGCTTCGTCATCGGCGCCGGCATCGTCGAGTTCGAGCGCCTGGTGATGGGTGCCGCCGCCACCATCGACCTGACCGCGAGCGTGATGCAGCTGGCGCTGACCGGTTCCGCCGGCAACGACACGGTGATCGTGGGCGCCGGCAGCTTCACGCTGGATGGCGGCGCGGGCACCGATACGCTGCGGCTTGCCGCCAATGGCGGCATCAGCCTGTCGCTGAGCGCGACCGGCGCGCAGAACACCGGCCAGGGCACGCTGACCATCACCAGTTTCGAGAACCTGGAAGGCGGTGCCGGCAACGACACGCTGGTCGGCTCGACCGGCACCAATGTGCTGAATGGTGGCGCCGGCAACGACACGCTGAATGGCGGCGGCGCGGTTGATACGCTGATCGGCGGGCCCGGCAACGACATCCTGAACGGCGGCACCAGCGGCGACATCGCCGACTACAGCCGTGCCGCCGGCGGCGTGGTGGCAAGCCTGGTTGCCGGCCAGGCCAGCAACGACGGCGATGGCGGCAGCGACACGCTGGTCAGCGTCGAGAACCTGACCGGCAGTGCCTTCGACGACCAGCTCACCGGCGATGCGGGCAACAACGTGCTGGATGGCGGCGGCGGCAACGACACGCTGGATGGCGGGGCCGGCAACGACACGCTGCGCGGCGGCATCGGCGACGACACCCTGTTGGGCGGTGACGGCAACGACCTGGTCGCCGGCAATGGCGGCAACGACACGCTGTCGGGCGGCGCCGGCACCGACACGGTGAGCTACCAGACCGCCGATGCCGGCGTGACCGTGAGCCTGTCGGTCACCACGGCGCAGAACACAGGTGCCGCCGGCATCGACACCATCTCGGGCTTCGAGAACCTGAGCGGCAGCCCGTTCAACGACCGGCTGACCGGCGATGCCGGCGCCAACACGCTGTTCGGCGATGGCGGGGCCGATACGATCGATGGCGGCGCGGGCAACGACGTGATCGACGGCGGGTCGGGCAACGACACGCTGATCGGCGGCCTGGGCGCCGATCGGATCGATGCCGGCGGTGGCGATGATCGCGTGCGCTACCTGTCGGTCGCCGACGGCGCGGATACCGTGATAGACCTGTCGCCCGGCGGCACCGAGGACCGCTTCGAATTCCTGCAATCCGCCTTCCCGCTGCACAATGGCTGGGGCGCGATCACCGTGTTCACCCAGATCGTGGCGCAGACGGTGCCGACGGCGGTGAACGTGCTGGCGCGCACCGGGGCGGGGCTTGATGCGGCGGCCGCGGTCGACGCCTATGCCCAGGCGGCGCATCCGGTTGCGGGCGGGCTGCTGCTGCTGACGCAGACCGCCACCGACCAGCCGGTGTCGCTGTGGTACGATGCCAACGCCGCCCTGACCGGCGGTGCTGCGGCACCTGTGCTGCTGGCAACGCTGCCGGGCATCAGCGCGATCCAGAGCTTCACGGCCAGCGATTTTTTCGGAGTGTAGCGGCACGGTGCTTGCCGGTGCTCGCTATGGTTCTTGCTATGGTTCTTGCTATGGTTTGTGGATGCCAACGTCCATGCTGACTCGCCGCACCGCCCTGGCCAGCGTCATGGCCACGCCCGCGCTGTCCATCCGCCCCGCGGCGGCGCGTGAGCCCGTCGATCTGCTGCTGGTGCTGGCGGTCGATATCAGCCGCAGCATCGACGACGACGAAGCCAGGCTGCAGCGCCAGGGCTACATCGAGGCGCTGACCAGCCCGCGCATCCTGGCCGCGATCCAGGGCGGCCTGTCGGGCGCGATCGCGGTGGCCTATGTGGAATGGGCCGGCTGGGAAGCCCAGCGCCTGGTCATTCCCTGGACGCGCATTGCCAATGCCGCCGATGCGCACCAGTTCACCGCCGCCATCGCCGAGGCGCCGCGCATCTCGCTGAACTGGACCTCGATCAGCGGCGCGCTGAAATTCTCGCTCGAGGTGCTGGACGCCGCCCCATTTGAGGGCACGCGGCGGGTGATCGACGTGTCAGGCGACGGCGTCAACAATTCCGGCCCGCCGGCCGAGGTGTTCCGTGATCGCGCGGTGGCGGCCGGCATCACGATCAATGGGCTGCCGATCATGAACGACCGCCCCACCTTCGGCCGCGCGCCGCCGATGGACCTGGATGTGTACTACAGGGAAAGCGTGATCGGCGGCCCGGGCGCCTTCCTGATTCCGGCCGAGGATTTCGTGGCGTTCGGCCAGGCCGTGCAGCGCAAGCTGGTGCGCGAGATCGCGGGCGGGGCGGCACCGAACGATACACGCATAGGTTGATTTTCTCGCATTCGGATGGCTGCCAGGCAGGGCTCTGGTAACCGAGAGGACCCTATCCGGTGATGTTCCACAATCTCTGGTTGGCAAAACGATCAAGATTCGCTTAACTGGGCGCTGAGACGTCGCCCTTCGGCGCGCGCTGGTCTGGCCGGACCAGCGAGCCATGCCGCACCGATCGGCGAATCTGCCATGCGCCAACGGAAGCCGCCGGATGAGCTACCTGTTCTTCTCGCAGACCTCGAACGCCAACGGCACCCGCGACACGTGGGGTGGCGGGCTGGGCGGCACGGGGGGCGTGCGCACCGGGCGGATCGACGGCGTGGACCAGCTGGTGGACCAGTCCGCCTTCGACGTGCCCGCCAGCAACGCGGTGAACGGCCGCACCGCGGTGTTCGACCTGGAATTCCTGTCCGGCGGCGATGCCAGCTTCTTCAACACCGCGATCGCCGATGCCCGCGTGTTCGATACCGCCGCCACGCCCGGGCTGAAATACAACCCCGTGTTCGACGCGCTGGGGGTCGCCGCCGAGACGATCACCGCGAAGCTCGCCGACGCCGACTGGAACGCGATCAAGAACATCGAGATCCTGATCGACAGCAGCGAACTGGCCGGCGGCGGCTTCGGCGGCATCGACATCGAGAACTTCGTGGATGTGCGGATCAAGCTCGGCACCGCCGACGTGGCCGCGCCACCCGCCACCGACACAGCACCTGGTGCTGCTTCCGGCATCGCGTACGACATCGCCATCGCCAACGCCAAGCGCGGACAGCTGGACTACAGCGACAGCGATGGCGGCGTGGCCACCACGCTGTCGCTCGCGTCGAACAACCAGACCTGGCAGAACAGCTTCTTCGTCGATGGCTCGGGCTTCGGCGACCGCCTGGTGCTGGCCCCGGGCGACCACACCGGGCGCAGCACCGACAACCAGGTGCTGGTGACCGATGGCAGCCTGACGCTGCTGGTGGCCGACCTGGGCGCCGGCAACGACCTGTTCGACGGCAGCGGCGTGCGGGCGGCGACCCAACTGACGCTGGGCCGCGATGGCGGCAGCTTCGTGATCGGCGCCAGCCTGGGCGTGATCGGCTTTTCCGCAGATGCCGCCGACAGCGTGGCGACCCAGCTGGCCGACTGGCTGGACGATGCCACGGCGCTGGGGCTTGACCTGGAACTGGCCGCCAGCGTGCGCGCCGGCACGGCTTCGGTGCTGACCAGCACCGTGGACAATGCCGGCGACGCCGCCAGCTATTTCCGCAGCGCGGCCGATGGCGCCGCCGCCCTGGCCCCGCTTGGCATCATGCAGCCGCCGGGTGTGGTCGGGCTTGGCGTCGGCAATGGCTCGGTCCGCACCGGCAGCCGCAACGAACAGAATTTCGAGCTGAACGAGTACCAGTTCTTCGATGGCCGGCGCGTGACCACCGGCCACGACGAGCTTGCCGTGCGCTGGGATGCCAGCGTGGACGTGACGCAGGCCCGCATCGAGGTCAGCCTGCTGTACAGCGCCGAGCGCGGCAGCGGCGAACAGGCCTATGTCGAGCTGTGGAACAATGGCGCGCTGGTCAGTGCTGCCTGGCACGCGGTGATCGAGGATACCGGCACCTATGCCGCGGGCGATCCGGGCCGGCCGGGCCTGGGTCATTTCGTGGTCAGCGACGCGGCCGGCTTCGACGAGATCCGCTTCATCGGCCGCAATACGCCCGCCGCTGCCGCAGCGGGCGACCCGACCGACTACCTGGTGAACGGCATCGAGCTGCTGCTGCCCGGCACCGGCATTGTCGTGCAGGGCGGCGACCGCGCCGTGCTGGGCGCGGGCCGCGACGCGCTGTTCTACGACGTCGGCAACCAGGACGGCGTGGACGAGATCCTTGGCTTCACGCGCGGCGGCGACACCTTGACCGTGGCGCTGGCCGGCGACGTGGCCACGATCACGGAAGTCGGGGCCGACACCATCGTGACCTTCGTGGGCTATGCCGGCGCCATCGTGCTGCGTGGCGTGACCGGCGCCGTGGTGGGCACCGACATCATCCTCGCCTGACTCTTCGGCCGGCTACACCACCTCGAGCGTGGTCGGCGCCAGGCGGCGCAGACAGCGCAGCAGCCGGTGGATGCCGCGCCCCGCGCCGGGTGCCGAAAGCGGCACGATGCAGCCATCGCTGCCGCGCCGCCCCGGCCCATGGATCCAGAAATCATCGCGCCCGCGCATCGCGTTGCCAGGATAGGGTTCCAGGAGACAGGCCGGCCCCAGGCGCGGGTGCAAGGCGGGCGGATGCACCAGGTAAAGCCCCGGTGGCAGCGGCCCGCCGCGCAGCGTGTCGGTGGCCTTGACCGTCCAGTCGCGCTCGCCGCCATCGGCCAGCACGCGGCGTCGGCGCACGCGGCCCTTGCCGTCGCGGATCAGCGTGCGGCGACCCCGCCCGCCGCCGGACACGGCATGCCACACGCTGCCATCGGGCAGCGTCAGCGTTTCGTGCGCGGAGTCGTAGCGGATCATGCGCCCAGCATACGCAGCAGCCACACCGTGCCAACGCCGCAGGCCATGGCCAGCGGCAGGCTGCGGGTCGCCACCATGGCGGCCGCCGCGGCGGCGGCGCCCGCCAGCGCGCCGGGGCCGCCTTTGGCCAGGGCGGGCGCCAGGAAGGCGGCGAACAGGCAGCCGGGCAGGTGCGTCAGGAAGGCGCGCATGAACGGCGTGGGCGGCAGGCGCGCCAGCACCAGGTAGCCGAAGGCGCGCAATCCCAGCGTCACCGCCGCCATCGCGACGATCGCGGACAAGGTGGGCAGGTCCAGGCCGAAGACGTTCATGCCCCATGCCTCATGCCCCACGCCTCACGAGGGGCGCGTGCGGTCGCGCAGCGCCCCGGCGGTGGCGCCCACGACGCCGCCGGCGGCGATGTGCCAGGCGCCGGGCAGCACCTGCGCGGTCAGCAACGCCGCCGCCGCACCGCACAGCCATGGCATGGCGTCGCTGCGGGCACCCCGCCACATCGGCACCAGGATGGCGATGAAGGCCGCCGGGGCCGCGAAGAACAGCGGGTGGTCGCGCGGGATCGCCAGCAGCCCCGCCGCCAGGTGGCCCGCCGCCGTGGATGCCACCCACCAGGTCCACAGCCCCAGCGCTGCGCCCGGCAGGAAGGCCGCATCGTTGCGCCCCTGCCGCATCTCGGTGACCGAAAGGGCAAAGCTGTGATCGACCAGGGTGGCGACGCTGAGCCAGCGCCAGCGTGCGGGCGTGGCGCGCAGCCAGGGCGCGGCCACCGGCGCCATCAGGGCGAAGCGCAGGTTGACGATGAACGCCGCCGTGGCCGCGCCCAGCGTGGGGGCCACCGCGTTCCAGGTTTCCAGCGCCACCACCTGCGACGACCCGGCATAGACCAGGCCGCTCATCAGCAGCGCCTCGACCAGCGACAGGCCCTGGCGCGCGGCCAGCAGGCCGGTCACCAGGCCGAACGGAATCATGCCGAAGCCCAGCGGGAAGGCGGCCCGGAAGCCGCGCAGGAAACCGTCGCGGGTGAACGTCACGGTCATCCCGCGCGGAAGGCCTTGATCCGGTCCTCGGCTTCGTCGCGGTCGGTGCGCAGCGCTGCCTCGGCCACGTCGCGCGAGAAGCCGGCGCGGCCGAGCGCCGCCAGCGCCTTGTCGCGCGGCGTGTCGCCGAAGGGCGGCAGGCGGCGCCGGCGGGCGAAGACCAGCGCGGCGCCCAGCTCGTCCTCGACCGCGCCGAGCGCTTCGCGCGCGTCCGCCGCGTCGATACCCTTGGCGGCCAGGTGGGCAGCGATGGCGCGGCGCGACTTGCCGCCATGCGCCAGCCTGCGCGTGCGCGACGCGGCAAACTGCGTGTCGCTGACCGCGCCGGCGGAAACGAGCTTTGCCACGATGCGCGGCACGGCGGCGCGCAGCGCGCCCGCGATGCGCGCCACGTCGTCCGGCGGCAGGTCGGCCGCGCGCGCCCAGCGGTCGATGCGGCCCTTCAGCACCCGCGCAAGCCCCGCCTCGGTCGCGGCAAAGCGCGACAGGTGCAGCAGTGCCGCTTCGTGCAGGCGGGCCTCGGTGGGCTGGGCGGGAGGTTTGCGGGGGCGTGGCACGGCAGGGGCAAGGTGCCCCCGCCGGCCGGGTCGGTTCAAGGCGGCGGCGTGCAGGCCAGCTTCGCCGTGCCGTCGGGCGGCGACTGCGCCAGCGCGGGTGCCACCAGCAGCAGCGCCAGCAGCACCAGCGCCGCCAGGCGGTCAGTTCGGCACATGGCTGAACACCTCGGCATTGCCGCGCACATGCAGCGGCCGGAAGGTGAAGCCATCGACCCGCCAGCCCTGCGCGGTGCGCGCCAGGCGGTGCTCGTAGATGCCCCACACCTCGGCCAGGTCCCGGCCCGCTTCCCAGCTTGGCATGCGGTTCCAGGCATAGCCGTGGCTGGTCAGCACCGCACGATCGCCATCCAGGCGCACGATATGGTTGCCGCGGATATGGAAAGCGGTCTTCACCGCCCCGCGCGAGCGCTGCCAGTCGCCGACCAGCTCGGCCGCCGTGACCTCGGCCGGGGCGGGTGCGCCGAAGGCGGTGAAATCCACCCGGACCCGGGGCGCGAACAGCGCGGCGGTGCCCGGCCAGTCACCGATATCGACCAGATGGTCGATGGTGTCGGCGGTGGCGATGATGGCGCGCTCATCCAGCAGCGCCTGCAGGCGCGCATCGGTCTGTTGCGCGCCGACCGTGAAGGCGGCGCCAAGGGCCAGGCCCAGCGCGCTGCCGAGCAGAAGCTTTCGCATCGTCGTTGTCTCCGGTGTGTGGGGTCAGCGGGCGAGGTAGCCGCCGGTCAGGTCCAAATCGGCCGCCGCCATGGCCGTGGCGTCGTCGGACGCCAGGAACATCACGGCGCGCGCGATCTCGTCGGCGCGGTGAATGCGCTTGGTGACGAAGCCCTGCGCCACCGTCGCGGGGTCCATGCCGAACTGCCGCAGCGCATCGCGCAGCATCGGCGTGTCGGCGGCCAGAACCGAGATGGAAACGACGCGGATATTGGCATCCGCCGCCTCGACACCGGCAACCCTGGTCAGCCCGATCACGGCGTGCTTGCTGGCGGCATAGGCGGCGTTGCCGACGAAGGCCACGTGGCCCGAGACGGACGCATTGTTGACGATCACGCCACCCTGGCCGGTGGACTTCATTGCCGTCAGGGCGTGCTTGATGCCGAACAGGGTGCCGTTGACGTTGGTTTCCCAGGTCTGCTGCCAGTGCGCGGGGTTCATGGCATCGACCGGGCCAGGGGTTTGCCCCAGGGCGGCATCCATGAAGTAGCCGGCGTTGTTGAAGAACAGGTCGAGCCGCCCGGTGCCCGCGGCCTGCCGCACGAAGGCCGCCACCTCGGCCTCGTTACGTACGTCGGCACGGATGAAGGTGGCCCGACCGCCGGCGTCGCGGATGCTGTCCTGCACCTGGCGACCCAGCGCCTCGCGCCGCGCGCAGAAGAACACCGTGGCGCCCTCGGCGGCGAAGGCACGGGCGGTGGCCTCGCCGATGCCGGAATTGCCGCCGGTGATGGCCACCGTGCGGCCGGCGAAGCGCCCCGACGGGTGCAGCGGCTGCGGGTTCATCGTGTTGGCCAATGCCGCGCCGGCGGCGAGGCTGGCGGCGGCGGCAGTGAAGAAGCTGCGGCGTGCGGTCATGGGGTCTCTCCTGGGTTGGTGGCGCCGATATGCCGCCTGGCCTGGCGATGCCGCCAATAGCGAGTTGCGCTCACAACGATGCCGGTGTGGTATTGCTGGCATGGAGCTTCGCCACCTGCGCGCGCTGGTCGCGATCGCCGATACCGGCAGCTTCCGTGCCGCGGCCGAACGGTTGCGCATCGCCCAGCCGGCGCTGACGCGCACCCTGGCCGACCTGGAGCACCGCGTGGGCGCCCGCCTGCTGGACCGCGGCAATCGCGGCGCCGTGCCGACGCCGGCCGGTGCCGCGCTGCTGGAGGATGCGCGCCGCCTGCTGGCCGACGCCGCGATGGCGGCCGCGCGCGCCAAGGCCATCGGCCGCGGCGAGGCCGGCACCCTGCGCCTGCATTTCATCGAGGCCGCGTCCTGGGCCGGCGCCTTCCCCGCGGCGCTGGCTGCCTTCCGCGCCGCGCATCCCGCAATACGCCTGGTGCTGACGCCCGGCAGCTCACTGTCCGGGCTGGCCGCGGTGCGGGAGGGCCGCGCGGATGCCGCCGCCTGCTACTACGCGCCGGAGGATCCGGCCCTGGTCACCCGGCGCATCCGCAACGATCGCGTGGCCGCGATCCTGCCGGCATCCGACGCGCTGGCCCGGCGCAGGCGGATCAGGCTTGCGGAGCTTGCCGCAAGACCCTTCGTGCACTTCCCGCGCGCCGTCAGCCCCGGTTACTTCGATGCGCTGGCAGCGGGCTTCGCGGCCGCCGGCTTCGTGCCGCGGATCGTGCAGGAGGCACCCGACCAGGGCACCATGATCGCGCTGGTCGCCGCCGGCATCGGCGTGACGGTGGCGAACGACGCGACCCGCTTTCGCCAGCCGCACGGCGTGGCGGTGGTCACGCTATCCGACCTGGATCTCCGTCTGCCGCTCGATCTGGTGTGGCGGCGCGACGCTGCGGCCCCGGCGCTGACGGCCTTCGCGGCGCTGCTGGTTCAGTGCGCGCCGCCGGCCTCGGCGCCCCACAGCGCCCGCAGCCGCGCATCGCGGCCGCAACCGCCGCGGTAGAAGCGATAGCGGATCGGGTTCTTGCGATAGTAATCCTGGTGGTAGTCCTCGGCGTCCCAGAAGGCGCCGGCGTCCAGGATGGGGGTCACGATGGGCGCGTTCAGCCGGTTGCTTTCCATCAGCCGCGCCTTCGATGCCTCGGCCAGGCGCCGCTGCTCGGCATCGTGGGCGAAGATCGCGGTGCGGTAGCTTTCGCCCCGGTCGCAGAACTGGCCGCCCGCGTCGGTGGGATCGACGTTGCGCCAGAACACCTCCAGCAGCCTTTCGTAGGTCACCTGGGCGGGATCGAAGCGGATGCGCACCGCCTCATAATGGCCGGTGCCGCCGGCGGTGACCTGGCGGTAGGTGGCGTTGGGCACGCGGCCGCCCGTGTAGCCGCTGGTGGTGTCGGCCACGCCCGGCAGCGCATCGAACGGCGGTTCCATGCACCAGAAGCAGCCGCCGGCGAAGGTCGCGGTGGCCAAGCCCTGGGCGCGGGCGTTGGCGGGCAGGGCGGCGACCAGCGGTGCGGCCAGCAGCCAGCGGCGCCTGAGTGTCACGGCGTCTCGGCTTTCGGCGTGAACGCCATGGAAACGCCGTTCATGCAGTAGCGCAGGCCAGTGGGCTTGGGGCCATCGGGGAACACATGGCCCAGATGGCCGCCGCAATTGGCGCAGTGCACCTCGGTGCGGGTCATGAAGAAGCGGCGGTCGGTGGTGGTGGCCACGGCGCCGTCCAGCGGCTGGAAGAAGCTGGGCCAGCCGGTGCGGCTGTCGAACTTGGCGTTGGCATCGAACAGCTTCTGGCCGCAGCCGGCGCACACGAAGGTGCCTTCCCGCTTTTCGTGATCCAGCGGGCTGGTGCCGGCGCGCTCGGTGCCGTGGCCGCGCAGCACGCGATAGGCCTCGGGGTTGAGGCGGGCGCGCCATTCCTGGTCGGACAGCGTGAGGGGGAATTCCTTGGCTTCGACGTTGGACTTCCTGGCGAACATGCTGGTGGCTCCTGCGGCGGCGATGGCGGCTGCGCCAAAGATGGTGCGGCGGGTCGCGCGTGTCATGCCCCCGGTTCGTCAGGGGGTGCGGGTTGGTTACGCCGTGGCGGGCGTGGTATTACTTGGCCAGGTAAGACTTTTGGAGGGCGCGATGCGCATCACCAGCAAGGGCCAGGTCACGATTCCCGCAGCATTCCGCGAGCAGTTCGGGCTGATGCCCGACACCGACGTGGAGTTCGTGCCGCAAGGCGGTGTGCTGACCCTTCGCAAGACGGCGAAGGCCAAGCGCGGCCGGCAGACCCGCGGCGAACGAGCCATGCAACTTCTGCACACGGCGGGTGCCAGGAGCGGCGTCAGGATGACGACGGATGAGATCAGGAAGCCAACCCGCGGCGAGCGTCTGGTGCGGCACCTGCATGGCAAGGGCGACGTGCCCCTCACCACCGATGAGATCATGGCGATGACCCGCGGCGAATGAGCGGCGTGCTTGTCGACAGCAACGTGCTGCTCGACGTCATGACACAGGATCCGGTGTGGGCGCCCTGGTCGCGCGACGCGCTCGCGCGGGTCGCGAACCACGCGCGGGTTGTGATCAACCCCATCATCTACGCCGAGGTTTCCCTGCGCTTCAGCCGGATCGAGGACCTTGACCAGGCGCTGCCGGGTCCCTGGCTGATGCGCGAACCGCTGCCCTTCGCGGCTGGGTTCCTGGCCGGCAAGGCCTTCGCCGCCTACCGCCGCCGCGGTGGCAGGAAGACCAGCCCGCTGCCGGATTTCTTCATCGGCGCGCATGCCATGATTGCTGACCATGCCGTGCTGACACGCGACCCGCGCCGCTATCGCCGGGATTTCCCCAGGCTGCGCCTGATCGCCCCCGACTGACCCCGCAACCACGGCGCGCAACCCAGCCTTTCACCCGGCTTTCGTTGACCTTGCCCCTGAAACCCCGCCATCCTCAAAACTTTCCCGGCATCCCGCCGGGAAACGCCCGCATGGAGCAGGAACCGCACCCGTGATCACCGCCCTGATGCCGACCTACAACCGCGCCGACCTTGCTTTCGAGCGGGGCGAGGGCGCGCGTCTGTGGACGACGGATGGGCGCCGATACCTCGATTTCGGCAGCGGCATCGCCACCACCTCGCTGGGCCACGCGCATCCGCACCTGGTGCAGGCCATCGCTGGCCAGGCGGCCAGGCTGATGCACGTGTCGAACCTGTACCGCGTGCCCCAGGCGGAAAAGCTCGCGTCACGGCACGTGGAGAACTCGTTCGCCGACAGCGTGTTCTTCTGCAACTCCGGCGCCGAGGCCAACGAAGGCATGGTCAAGGCCGTGCGGAAAACCATGGCGGAAACCGGCCGCGGCGAGCGCTATCGGCTGATCACCTTCGAGGGCGCCTTCCATGGCCGGACCCTCGCGATGCTGGCCGCCACGGGCAACGAGAAATACCTGGCCGGCTTCGGCCCCAAGGTCGAGGGCTTCGACCAGATCGCGTTCGGCAACATGAACGCGCTGCGCGACGCGATCGGGCCCCACACCGCCGGCGTGATGATCGAGCCGATCCAGGGCGAGGGCGGCGTGCGCCCGGCCACGCTGCAGTACCTGCGCGACATCCGCAAGGCATGCGACGAGTTCGGCATCCTGCTGGCGCTCGATGAAGTGCAGTCGGGCATGGGTCGCAGCGGAAAACTCTGGGCGCACCAATGGGCCGGGATCGAACCCGACGTGATGAGCGCGGCCAAGGGTATCGGCGGCGGCTTCCCGCTGGGCGCGGTGCTGGCCAAGGAACACGTGGCGAAGCACCTGAAGCCCGGCACGCACGGCACCACCTATGGCGGCGGCCCGCTGGCCACTGCTGCCGGCAACGCGGTGCTGGACGTGATCCTGGCGCCAGGCTTCCTGGAGCAGGTCGATCGCGTGGCGCGGCATTTGTGGCGTGGCCTGCTGGCGTTGGCGGCCAGGCACCCCGCGGTGTTCGCTGGCGCGCAGGGTGCCGGCCTGCTGGTGGGTCTCAAGCTTCAGGACGGTCTCACCAACACCGACGCGCAGGCCAACGCGGTGGATGAAGGCCTGCTGACGGTGGCCGCCGGGATGAACGTGCTGCGCCTGGCGCCGCCGCTGATCATCACCGAGGCCGACGCGGACGAGGCGCTTGCGCTGCTCGATCGCGTGGCGCGGCGGATGACGCCCAGCACGGCGAAAGTCGCGGCAAAATGAGTGCCGCGGTCAAGCTTCGGCCAGGCGGGGGGGAGGGTGCTCCCCCCCGTCACTTCATGGATCTGTCGGACGTGGACAGCACCAGCCTGCGCCACATCCTTGATCTTGGCACCGCCTTCAAGCGCGGCGCCGTGCCCACCGCGGCGTCGAAGCCGATGGCGGGCAAAACCCTCGCCATGATCTTCGAGAAGCCCAGCACGCGCACGCGGGTCAGCTTCGAGGTCGCCATGCGCCGGCTGGGCGGCGAGGTGATCATGCTGTCGGCCAGCGAACTGCAGACCAGCCGCGGCGAAACCCTCGCCGACACCGCGCGCGTGCTGTCGCGCTACGTGGATGCGATCATGATGCGCACCGGCGACGTGCGCCGCATCAAGGAACTGGCCGAGCATGCCACGGTTCCCGTGATCAATGGGCTCACCGACAAGTCGCATCCCTGCCAGCTGATGGCCGACGTCATGACCTTCGAACAGCATCGCGGCCCGATCGCCGGCCGCACGGTTGCCTGGGTGGGCGACGGCAACAACGTGGCACGCAGCTTCCTGCAGGCCGCCGCGCGCTTCGGCTTCAGGATCCGCATGGCCACGCCCGAACCGCTGCAGCCGCCGGCCGAGACCGTGCGCTGGGCGCGCGAAAACGGCGCCGAGGTCACGCTGACCGAAGACCCCGTGGCAGCGGTCACCGACGCCGACTGCGTGGTCACCGACACCTGGGTCAGCATGAACGACGCCGAAGGCACCAACCGCCACAACATGCTGAAGCCCTACCAGTTGAACGAAGCCCTGCTGCGGCACGCGCCCAACGCCATCGTCATGCATTGCCTGCCGGCGCATCGCGGCGAGGAGATCACCGACGCGGTGATGGATGGCCCGCAAAGCGTGGTGTTCGACGAGGCCGAGAACCGGCTGCACGCCCAGATCGGGATCCTTGCCTGGTGCCTGGGCGACGGCCAGGGACCCCGCGCCCGATGAGCGACCGCCCCGGCGCGTGGGTCGGGGCGCCCGAGGGACCGCACGGCGTTGGCACCGGTGATCGGCCGGACGTGCCCGACCTCACCATCGATGGCGCGGTGCAGCCGTTCTGGCTGCGGGGCGCCCCGGCGCGCGGGCGCTTCGTGCGCCTGGGGAAGCTGGCCGATGCCATCCTGACGCGCCACGACAACCCCGATGCCGTGAACGCGCTGCTGGCCGAGGCGCTGGCGCTGACGGCCGGGCTGGCCGCCGCGCTGAAATTCACCGGCAGCTTCAGTTTCCAGGCGCGCGGCGATGGTGCCGTTTCCATGCTGCTGGCCGACTGCACCGATCACGGCGCGCTGCGCGGCTATGCCCGGTTCGACGCCGAGAAATTCGCGGCCTTGCCCGAAGCCGCCAGTGCGGCGCGCATGCTGGGCGGCGGCTACCTGGCCTTCACCTGCGATGCCAAATCTTCAAGCGGGGGGCCGGACAAGGAGCGCTACCAGGGCATCGTGCCGATCGAAGGCGCCACCCTGGCCGAAATCACGCAAAGCTATTTCCGCAACAGCGAGCAGACCGAAACCGCGATCAAGACCGCCGCCGCCCGCACCCGCGATGGCTGGCGCGGCAGCGCCCTGATCCTGGAGCGGGTGGCGATGATGGGCGGCGTGGACGCGCCCGATGCCGAAACCGCGAACGAGGCCTGGCGCACCGCCGCCATCCTGGCCGGCACCGCGACCGATGCCGAGATGCTGGACGATGCCCTGCCGCCGCAGATGCTGCTGCGCCGCCTGTTCTACGAGGTCTCGCCCGCCTATCCCGAACCGCGGTCGCTGGCCTTCGGCTGCCGCTGTACCCGGCGGAAACTTCAGGCCATCCTGGAAGGTTTCGGCAAGGACGACCTGGATCACATGGCCGAGGAGGACGCGGCGATGGCTGGCGGGCGCATCACCATGACATGCGAGTTCTGCAACCACGCCTTCGCCTTCCCGCGCGCCGGCTTCGCCGGGTAGAATTGGCGCCATGCAGCCGATTCGTCGCGCGTTCGCGGCCATGATGCTGGCGGGGCTGGCGGGTTGCGCCTCCGGCTCCTCGCCCCCGCCACCGCCGGCTGGCCCGCCTGATTTCTCGTTCCTGAACCGGTTGCGCCTGGACGTGGCCGAGGTCCTGGTCGAGGACCGGCTGCCGCCGCCCGGTCCCAATGATCGTGGTGCCCGCGCCCGCCCGCCGGTGGCCGAATACCTGCGCGCCGTCGCGCGCGACCGGCTGCTGGCCGAGGGCACCTCGGGCCGGGCCGTGGCATCGCTGCAGGACGCCGCGATCACGGAAGTGCGGCTGCCGACGCGCGGCAGTCTTTTCACCACCGAGATCGATACGCGCTTCGATGGGCGGATGAAGCTGCGCATCGACGTGATCGGCGCCGATGGCCAGCCCGCCGGCTTCACCGAGGCCGAGGTGACGCGCAGCCAGTCGGTGCTGGAGAATGTCGATGCCGCCGGCCGCGCGCGCATTGTGCAGGAGCTGGCGAAACAACTGGCTGACGCATTGAACGTGGAGCTGGAGTTCCAGGCGCGCCGCGGCCTGGGCCAGGCGCTGCTGACCGGTCCCCGCGCGCCGTCGGTGGGCGAAGTGCAGCAGGAGGACCTGGCGGCGCCGAACCGAAGGCGGTAGCGACTACGCCTTGGCCGCCAATACGCCACCGCCCGCCACCAGCAGCGCCGCCAGTGCGATCGTCCAGGCGAACGGCGCGAAGCCGAACAGGACCAGTGCTGCGGTGGACAGCACCGGCGTGGCATAGGCCAGCGTGCCAATGAGGCGCACGTCGCCCTGCTTCATGCCGACATCCCACAGGAAGAATCCCGCACCCAGGGGGCCTGCGCCCATCGCGGCCAGCAGCAGCCACTCGGATGGGGTGGGGGGGATGAAGGTCTCGAACGCGGCGTGCAGCGCCAGCAGCACGCAGGCGGCGGCGGCGCAGAAGCCGGCCACCGCATCGGTCGGCACCGCCGCGAGCCGTCGCGACAGCACGGAGTAAAGGCCCCAGGTCAGCGCGGCGATGAAGGCCAGCGCGTAGCCCAGCGCATGCGCGGCGTCGAAGCGCGCCGCACCACCCACGGCCAGCACGCAGCCGGCAAAGCCAAGCAGCCCGCCCAGCAGGTGGCGCCAGGTCAGCCGCGTGCCCAGCAGCGGTGCCGACAGCAGCACGATCAGCAGCGGCCACAGATAGACGACCAGGTTGACCTCGACCGCCGGGGCCAGCGCGAAGGCGGCGAAATAGACCGCGTGGTAGCCGGCCAGGCCGAACAGCCCCAGCGCCCAGGCCTTGGCCGGCTGGCGGAGTGCGTGCGCCCGGCCGCGCGCAAGCACCCAGGCCAGGGTGATCAGGGCTGCGAACACGAAGGACAGCGCGGCCACCTGCAGCGGTGGCAGGCGGCCCAGGAGTTTCGCGCCCGTGGCCAGCAGAGCCCACAGCGCGATCGCGCCGATGCCGCACAGCGTCGCGCGGGTCACGATCGCGATGTGATGCGTGGCGCGCTGCCGTGGTCCGACGCGACCGCCCTTCCCCTCATCCCACCTTCGCCGCATAGGGCAGGTCGGCCACCCGCACGCGGCGGATGGAGAATTCCTGCCACACCCCGCCCTTGGTGTACGGATCGGCATCGAGCCAGGCGCGCACCGCGGCTTCGTCCGGCAGGTCGAGGATCAGGAACGACCCCACCATGCGATCCTGCGCGTCCAGGATCGCGCCGCCTGTGCGCAGCCGCGCCGCTTCGGCTTCGGTCCGCACCCGGCCGAAATGCGTGGGACGCACCGCCATGCGGCGCTCCAGCGCGGCGTCGTCGGTGCCGTCCATCGCGGTGACCAGGAACATCGGGAAACCTCGCCTGTCAGTACATGTGCTGGCCGCCGTTGATGCTCAACGTGGCGCCAGTGATGAAGTCGGCGTCGTCGGCGACCAGGAACAGCACGCCGCGGGCGATGTCCTCGGCCCGGCCAAGGCGGCCGCGGGGGATGCGGGCAACGATCTTGTCCAGCACGTCGGGCGGCACGGCGCGCACCATGTCGGTATCAACATAGCCCGGCGCGATGGCGTTCACCGTGATGCCGGCGCGCGCCCCTTCCTGCGCCAGCGCCTTGGTGAAGCCGTGGATGCCCGATTTGGCGGCGGCGTAGTTCACCTGGCCGTACTGGCCGGCCTGGCCGTTGACGCTGCCGATGTTGATGATGCGGCCGAACTTCCGTTCGCGCATGCTGTCGATCACCGCGCGGCTGGTGTTGAAGCAACTGGCCAGGTTGGTCTGGATCACCGCGTTCCAGGCCTCGAAGCTCATCTTGTGCATCACGCCGTCGCGCGTGATGCCGGCATTGTTGACCAGGATTTCCACCGGTCCGCCCAGCGCCTCGGTGATGCGCTTCACGCCATCGGTCACGGCCGCGTAGTCGCCGACGTCGAACTTGAACACCGGGATGCCCGCGCTGTCGGAGAATTTCTTCGCCGCCTCGTCGTTGCCGGCGTAGTTGGCCGCGACCTTGTAGCCCGCGCCCTTCAGGCTGATCGAGATGGCGGCGCCGATGCCGCGGGTGCCGCCGGTGACCAGTGCGACGCGAGCCATGCGGAAATCCTCCCGGTTTGTTTGCTGGGCGCAGCGTCGGCGGGCGCGGCGGTTCGATCAAGGGGATTTGTGCGCTGCGATCGCAACGAATTTGCACGGCGGGCACGGGGGTTGCGTGGCACAACCCGCTTCAAGCATCGGGAGACCGACCAATGGCATTGAATCTACCCCGCCGCGGCCTGCTGGCCGGATCGGCTGCTTTGGCTTTGCCGCTGAACGGGGCATTCGCCCAATCTCCCGGCAGCGGGGCCGAGCGCAGCCTGCGCTACGGCATCAGCCTGGCCGACATCCCGCAGACCACCGGCCAGCCTGATCGCGGCGCCGGCGCCTACCAGTTCACCGGCTACACGCTGTACGACCCGCTGGTGGCCTGGGAAATGGACGTGGCCGATCGGCCGGGCAAGCTGGTGCCGGGCCTGGCCACGTCGTGGGAAAGCAGCACAGCCGACCGCAAGGTCTGGACGTTCAGGCTGCGTGACGGCGTGACCTTCCACGACGGCAGCGCCTTCGACGCCGATGCGGTGATCTGGAATTTCGAGAAGGTGCTGAACCCAGGTGCTTCGCATTTCGACCAGCGCCAGTCGGCCCAGGTGCGCCCCCGCCTGCCCAGCGTGGCCAGCTACCGCAAGCTGGATGCGATGACGATCGAGGTCACCACGCGCACGGTGGACAGCATCTTCCCCTATCAGATGCTGTGGTTCCTGGTGTCGTCGCCGGCGCAATACGCGAAGCTGGGCAATAGCTGGGAGAAATTCGCCTTCGAGCCCAGCGGCACCGGTCCGTTCAAGCTTGCCCGTCTTGTAGCGCGCGAGCGCGCGGAACTGGTGCGCAACGACGCCTACTGGAACCCGGCCCGCCGGCCGAAGCTCGACCGGCTGACGCTGGTGTGCATTCCGGAATCGAATGCGCGCACCGCCGCCCTGCTGAGCGGCCAGGTGGACCTGGCCGAGGCACCATCGCCCGACGCGGTGGCGCGGCTGCGCAGCGGCGGCGCCCGCATCAGCACCAACGTCACGCCGCATGTGTGGAACTACCATCTGTCGATGCTGGAAGGCTCGCCCTGGCGCGACCTGAAACTGCGTCAGGCGGCGAACCTGGCGATCGACCGGGCCGCGGTGGTGGAGCTGCTGCAGGGCCTGGCGAAGCCCGCGACCGGGCAGCTTGACCCGACCAGCCCGTGGTTCGGCAATCCCAGCTTCAAGCTTCGCTACGACATGGACGCGGCGCGCCGCCTGGCCACCGAGGCTGGCGTCACCAAGGCGCGGCCGATGCGCACGAAGTTCATCATCGCGTCGGGCGGCACGGGCCAGATGCAAAGCCTGCCGATGAACGAGTTCGTGCAGCAAAGCCTGGCCGAGATCGGCATCATGCTGGAGTTCGAAACGGTCGAGCTGGAGCGGCTGTACCTGGCCTGGCGCCAGGGTGCTGCGCATGAATCGCTGCGCGGCGTGACCGCCAACAACGTCGCCTACGTCACCAGCGACCCGCTTTATGCGCTCGCGCGCTTCTACCACAGCAGCCAGGTGGCGCCGCGCGGCGTGAACTGGAGCCACTACGCCGATGCCGAGACCGACGCGCTGCTGGACCATGCGGCGAACAGTTTCGACGTGGCCGAGCAGGACCGGCTGTATGCCAGGGTGCACGAGCGCGTGGTGGACCAGGCGTTGCAGATCTGGGTGGTGCACGACCTCAACCCCATCGCGCTGGGCCGGCGCGTGCAGGGCTACACCCAGGCGCAGCACTGGTTCCAGGACCTGACGACGCTGGGGTAGGGCGGCGGCGGCGGCAGGCGTACGCTTCGCATCAGCGCCCCCTCCCCGGCCCTCCCCCGCTCCGCGGGAGAGGGAGCAGTAAGGCAGGCTCCCTCAAGCGTCTTACTTCTCCCTCTCCCGCGGAGCGGGGGAGGGTCGGGGAGGGGGCGTGGCAAGCGTCGCGCGGATGGTCAGAAGCACGCCTTCCGTGTTCTCCAGCACCTCGTTGTTCCAGAAGCGCAGGACCCGATAGCCGGCGCGTCCCAGTGCGGCGGTGCGGGCGGCGTCGGCTTCGGGCGTGTGTTGGCCGCCATCGACCTCGACCACCAGGCGCGCCTCGATGCAGGCGAAGTCGGTAACATGGCGCCCGATGGGATGCTGGCGGCGGAACTGGTGGCCCAGCGCGTGGCGGCGCAGTTGAAACCACAGGCAGCGTTCGGCGTCAGTCATGGCGCCGCGGAGCGCGCGGGCGCGTTCGACGCCGCGTGCGCTGCGCATTATCGGCGGACGCCGCGCATCAGCGCCCCCTCCCCGGCCCTCCCCCGCTCCGCGGGAGAGGGAGAAGGAAGACGGGTCAGCAGAGGGAGAACAAGGGGAGAGACGAAGCTCAGGCACGCTCCAGGCACATGGCCACGCCCATGCCGCCGCCGATGCACAGCGTGGCCAGGCCCTTCTTCGCGCCGCGCCGTTGCATCTCGAACAGCAGCGTGGTCAGCACGCGCGCACCGGAAGCCCCGATCGGGTGCCCCAGCGCGATCGCGCCGCCATTCACGTTGACCTTGGAGGTATCCCAGCCCAGGTCCTTGTTGACTGCGATGGCCTGTGCCGCGAAGGCCTCGTTGGCTTCGATCAGGTCGAGGTCGGATGTGCTCCACCCTGCCTTGGACAGCGCCTTGCGCGATGCCGGGATCGGCCCTGTGCCCATCACCGCGGGATCAACGCCGGCCGTGGCCCAGGACCGGATGGTGGCCAGCGGCGTGATGCCGCGGCGTTTGGCCTCGTCCGCGCTCATGACCACCAGCGCCGCGGCACCATCGTTGATGCCGGAGGCGTTGCCGGCCGTCACAGTGCCGTCCTTGCTGAAGGCCGGGCGCAGCTTGGCCAGCACGTCGGGCGTGGTATCGGGCCGGGGGTATTCGTCGGCGCTGATCACGGTATCGCCCTTGCGGGTCTTCACGGTCACCGGCGTGATCTCGTCAGCGAAGCGTCCGGCCTTCTGGGCCTCGCCGGCCTTCCTTTGGCTGTTGAAGGCGAAATCGTCCTGCTCGGCGCGGGTGAGCTGCCAGTTGCGGGCCACGTTCTCGGCGGTCGAGCCCATGTGGTAGCCCTGGAAGGCGTCCCACAGCCCGTCCTTCAGCATGGTGTCGAGCATCTCGGCCGTGCCCATCTTCACGCCGGCGCGCAGGTAGCTGCAGTGCGGCGCCTGGGTCATGCTTTCCTGGCCGCCGGCAATCACGATTTTCGCATCGCCCGCGATGATCTGCTGGGCGGCCAGTGCCACGCTGCGCAGGCCCGACCCGCAAAGCTGGTTGATGCCGAAGGCGGTTTTCTCCACGGGGATGCCGGCCTTCACGGCAGCCTGGCGGGCCGGGTTCTGGCCCTGCCCAGCCGTCAGGATCTGGCCCAGGATCACCTCGTCCACGTCCTCGGGCGCCAGCTTGGCGCGGGCGAGCGCCTCCTTGATGGCGACGGTGCCGAGGTCGTGCGCGGCGATGGTGGCGAAGGCGCCGTTGAAGCTGGCCACCGGGGTGCGGGCGGCGGCGGCGATGACGATATCGGTCATTGTTGTGTCTCTCCCTTAGCGGTTCGGGGCGGCGGATGCCTTCTGGCCCCACGACAGGAGTCAGGGGTCAGGGGGCAGGGGTCAAGGGGAATCCGTTGCGTTTCCGGCAAGCCAGCGTTGAAACGGGCGCCACAGGGCGGCCTCGGCCGTGGACCCCGCGGCCATGCCGATATGGCCGGCGGCGGGGCGGTGCAGCGTGGCATGGGGAATGAGGGCGGCCAGCGGCTCCGCACTTTCCGGCGGCACGATTCTGTCACGCGCAGGGACGGCGACGAAGGTCGGCAGGCGGATCGCGCGCGGATCGACGGCCTGGCCGGCAATGCGCCAGGTGCCGCGGGCGGGATCGTTGCGGCCGTAGAAGCCCTCCAGGCACTCCCGCGCCACCTTCGCCACCAGCGGCACGCCATCGTTCAGCCAATCCTCCAGGGCGACGAATTTCTCCGCGCGCGACGATGCGGGGTCGAGCTTCGCGAAGCCGCGGTACTTGTCGGCGATGGCATAGGGATCAAGGGCTGCGAACAGCGCCTGCAGCGCATCCACCGGCAGCGTGCTGTTGAACGCCAGGGCTGGTTCCAGGAAGGGCAGCGTGGCGGCCAGCGACCGTGCCTGCGCGCCGCCATCGGGCGCGTGGAAATCCCAGGGGGCCGCGAACAGCGCCAGTGCGGCGTAAAGCGCCGGCCGACGCTGCGCCGCGGCCACCGCCATGGTGCCGCCCATGCAGTAGCCGGCCAGCACGGATTTCGCGCCGGTCTCGGCCTGCGCTGCCTCGGCCGCGCGCTCCAGGCGGCCGGCGATGTAGTCGGTCAGCGTGAAGTCGCGCTCGATCGGGCCGGGCCAGCCCCAGTCCAGCAGCAGCGCGCGTGTGCCGTTCGCCGCCAGGAAGCGCATGAAGCTGCCGCCCTCGGCCAGGTCCAGCACATAGGCGCGGTTGACCAGGCTTGGCACCATCAGCACGGTCGGCCCGCTGCCGCCGTAATCGAGCAGCCGTGTGTCGCCCTCGGCCCACAGGGTCGGCGGGTCAGGCAGCGTGCGCGCATAGGGATGCCGGCGATAGGCGGCGATGCCGGCGATCAGCGCGCGGTCGGCCGCCGCCAGTTCCTGGAAGACTGCCTGCGGAAAGGCCTCAGGGCCGGCGCCGCTTGAAGCCAGCGCCTCGACGATCCTTGCCGCCAGCTGGGCGAAGCCGTCCGGATTCGAGCGCGGCCAGGCGCTGTTCAATGCCCCCGATGCGGTCATCGAGGCGGCCAAGGACGCGCACGAGCGCATCCAGGCCAGCATCAGGTGCAGCAGCAGCGGGCGCGGTCCCCGGCGGCTGAGCGGGGCCGGCTGAGACGGGCGGGGCATGTTCAAGCGGGGCCTGCTCATGCGGGGCCGCTGCGGGGGCGGGGGCCGCGCGCAGCATGGCGCCGGCCACGCCGGCCCACAGCGCGGCCAGGCGCGCCACGCTCTCGGCCGCTTCCGGGTCGCTGGCCAGCGCCGTGACCTCGCTTTGCCACAGCGTGATCCAGTCGCGCGCCAGTGCTGAGAGGTCGGGCGTGTCCCCTGGCATGGTCCCTTCCGGCGGTGCCGTGGCTAAGCATCATAGGTCGGACGCGGCCGCCTCGCACGGGGGATTGTGCGCTGCGCAACCTTCGCGCGCGTGCTAGAGAAGCAGCAGGAAGGCCAGAAGGGGACTGAGGCATGACCGATCCCGCCCGCATGCTCGCCGAGACCCCGCCCGAGGACGCTGCCAAAGCCTCGCCGGTGGTGGTCAAGAAATACGCCAACCGCCGCCTGTACAACACCGAAGCCTCGACCTACGTGACGCTGGACCACCTTTCCGCGATGGTCAAAGGCGGCCGGGATTTCGTGGTGTACGATGCCAAAAGCGGTGAGGACATCACCCGCCAGGTGCTGACCCAGATCATCGTTGAGGAGGAAAGCAAGGGCGGGCAGAACCTGCTGCCCATCAGCTTCCTGCGCCAGCTGATCGGCTTCTATGGCGACAACCTGCAATCCCTGGTGCCGCGCTACCTGGAACACACCATGGGGGCCTTTGCGCAGCAGCAGGAACGCATGCGCCAGGCGATGCGCCAGACCATGGAGGGCCTGTTCCCCTTCGCCCCGCAGCTGGAGGAGATCAGCAAGCAGAACATGGCGATGATGGAACGTGCCTTCGGCATGTTCTCGCCATTCTACAAGGGCACCGGCGCCGACGGCGGGGCCGTGCCGGCCGACGACCGCGACATCAACGCGCTGCGCGCCGAGGTCGAAATGCTGCGCGCGCAGATCGAAGCCATGACGGCGGCGAAACGCAGCTGAATTCGTTCTGGGGCTTGGCAAGGCTGCGCCGCGCATCGTGCATGCAGGCGCTTGCAAATCGGCGTCAACACCATCCCGGCCCACGCAAGGCAGGGATTTCACGCGCAGAATCTGTTTCGCCGCGTGATATTCACACGCCGCGCGCGCGCCATTCGATACGAACTCTCCCGGCACGGGAACCTCTGCGGTGCTGGTGCGTTTGATTAACCAGAAGCGCCCAGAACCACCGGGAGCCTGGCCCATGAACAGCATCGCCCCTGCCCGCGCACCGCTCGCGCCGCTGAACCCAAACACCGGTCTTGTGTCGCCGGTTGTCGAAACGCGCCGGCCTGGCCAGCGCGCCAACTCCGCCGACCGCCATGTCGGCGCCCGTATCCGTGAACGCCGCATCATGCTGGGGCTGTCGCAGCAGCAACTGGCCCAGATGATCGGCGTGACCTACCAGCAGGCGCACAAATATGAGCGCGGGCTGAACCGCATTTCCGCCGGCCGGCTGTACGAGATCGCCCAGGTCATGGGCGTGCCGGTAGCCTGGTTCTACGAAGGCCTGACCGGCAGCGATGGTCCGGCCGACATGAGCCCGCAGCAACGCCTCAGCCTGGAACTGGCGCGCAACTTCGCCCTGATCGACAACGACCAGCACCGCCAGGCGCTGTCCGCCATGGCACGCGCGCTGGCGACCGCGCCGCAGGCCTGAGCCGCAAGCGGCCACCGCACTGACCAGGGTGGGCGAGGCCTAGGGGAAACCCTGGCCACGCCCACCCGGTTGCGTTTCGGGAGCACGCGTCGGTGGCATGGTCGCCGCCAGCGCGCGCTCAAGCAGGTCGGCCATCGCATTGTCGGATGACGCCACGGCCAGCGACGTGGCGCGTACCGCATCGCGTGCGCGCAGCGCCGCCAGCAGGGCGCGATGGCTTTCGACCGAGCGCTGCAACCGGCCGGGGCCAAACCCCAGGCGCAGCCGCAACGCCTCGACCAGCGCCCAACTGCGCGCCATGACGGCAGCGGCATCCGGGTTGCGCGCCAGGCTTACCAGCACGCGATGGAAGTCGTGGTTCGCGGTCATGGAAGCGGTGCCGTCGCCGGTCGCCGCCGCCGTTTCGAAGCGGGCCTCGATTTCGTCCAGCGCGTCCAGGTCGGCGTCGCTGGCGTGGCGCGCGACATCCGGGATCAGCAGCGCCAGCACGGCGCCGCGCAATCGATAGAGGTTCCTGATATCGGCCGGCTGCAGCGCCCGCACGCGGGCACCGCGATGCGGATCGCTCTCCACCAGGCCCTCGCCCTCCAGCAGGCGCAGCGCGGCGCGTACCGGCATGGGGCTGGTGCCCAGCAAAGCGGCCAGGCTGGCCACGGTCAGTCGGGCGCCGGGTGCCAAGCGCCCATCGACTATGCAGCGACGGATTTCGATCAGCACGCGGTCTTCGGCTGTCATGGCTTGATTTGATCAGATTTTTCGGATTTGATCAAATCACGGAGTGAGTACAGCCATGCGCCTTGCCGCCGGACAGTTCCGCGCACTGACCCACGACGACCTGCGCTTCGCCCGCCAGATCGGCTGCGCCGGCATCACCGTGAACAAGCCCGATTTCGACAACCCCGCCTGGGTGGACTTCCTGGGCAAGCAGTATTCGTCGGCCGCCGGTCCCCGCCCGCCCACGCGACGCTGGAGCGCGCTTGACCTGGCGCAGCTGCGCGCCGCGGTGGAAGGCCACGGCCTCGTGCTGGAATGCATGGAAGGCGTGCCCCGCAACCTGCTGGATCGCGCCATGCTGGGCCTGCCGGATGCCGACGAGCAGATCGAGGATTTCAAGGCGACGATCCGCGCCATGGGCCAAGCTGGCATTCCGGTGCTGGGCTATGCCTGGATCCCCGACCAGGTCTGGCGCACGGCCAAGGCGGCCCCCGGCCGTGGCGGCGCGCTGTGCACCGCCTATGACCACGCGATCGGGGCACAGGTCGCCACCGGCACCTTGCCGCCGCGCGACGACGCCGCGATGTGGGCCAACTGGGAACGCTTCATCACCGCGGTGCTGCCGGTGGCCGAGGCCGTGGGGGTGAAACTCAGCCTGCATCCCGATGACCCACCGGTACCGGTGCTGGATGGCGTGGCACGGATTTTTCGCGACGAGGCCGGCTTTGCCCGCGCCATGCGCTTCGCGGACAGCCCAAACCACGGCATTGCCTTCTGCACCGGCACCCTCGCCGAGGCGGGCGCCGAGGCGATGTACGCCGCGCTCACGCATTTCGCGCGCGCGGGAAAAATCCACTACGTTCATCTGCGCAGCGTGGCGGGCGAGTTGCCGCGCTTCGCCGAGGCGTTCATCGACGAAGGCACGGTCGATGCCGCGCGCGTGCTGCGCACGCTGGCCGAACACGGTTTCACCGGCTTCATCATCGACGACCACGTGCCGCACCTGGTGGACGACACGGTGTGGGGCCATCGCGGCCGCGCGCACGCCACCGGCTACATCGCCGGCGTGATGCGCGGCCTGGGACTGACTTCGGCGGCACGAGTTCCTCGTGCCGAGGCGCCGAAGGCGCCCGCCGCGGGTGCGGCGAGCCAAGGTCGCGGAGCGGCCGCCCGGCGCTTGAGGGCAAGCAAAGAGTAAGGGGAACGCCATGAAACACGCACTCGCCACAGCATTGCTGGGCGCGGCGCTGGCACTTCCGGCGCAGGCGCAATCCATCCGCGTGGCGTTCGATGCGGAATGGACCGCGCTTGATCCGCACTGGCATACATTTCCGTACAACCTCTCGGTCGCCTACCACCTGTTCGATGCGCTGATCGCGCATGATGCCAATCAGGTGGCGCGCCCGCGGCTTGCCGAATCCTGGCGCCCGATCGGCACCGACCGCTGGGAGTTCAAGCTGCGCGCCGACGCCAAATTCGCCGATGGCACGCCGGTGACCGCCGGCGACGTCGCGGCTTCGGTGGCCCGCATCCGCGCCGTGCGCAACTCGCCGGGGCCGCTCACCAGCGTGATCCGCCCGATCAGCGAGGTCATCCTGCAGGACCCGCGCACCGTGGTGTTCGCAACCAGCGTGCCGACGCCCACGCTGCCCGACCTGCTGAGCGCGGTGTTCATCATCCCCGCGCGCCTGGCCCAAGCGCCGCTGGAGCAGTTCGCCGACGGCACCGCACAGCTCGGCTCCGGCCCCTTCCGCTTCGTATCCTATGCGCGCGGCGACCGGCTGGTGCTGGCGCGCAACGATGCGCATTGGGGCGACAGGCCCGCGTGGGATCGCGTGGAACTGCGCATCATCACCAATGCCGCCGCGCGCGAAGCGGCCCTGGCCGCCGGCGACGTCGATTTCATCGTCAACCCCACCACCGTGGGCGTGGAACGGCTGGCGCGCGACCCGCGCTTCGCCGTGCACAAGGCGATCTCGACCCGCATCACCTATCTGCAACTGCACCAGGGTACTGAACCGAAGCCCGACATGCCGGGCGCCGAGGGCAGGAACCCGCTTGCCGATCCGCGCGTGCGCCGCGCCATCAGCCTCACGATCCCGCGCGACGCGATCACCACCCGCATCCTGGACGGGCTGGCGCTGCCCGCCAGCCAAATCATCCCGCCCGGCCATTCCGGCCACGATTCCGCGCTGGGCGTGGAGCCGCAGGATCTTGATGCGGCGCGAAAACTGCTGGCCGAAGCCGGCTTCGGCCAGGGGTTTGTGCTGCGTATCTCCACCCCATCCGATCGCAACATGAACGGCCGTCGCGTTACCGAAACCATCGCCGCCCAGCTCACGCGCATCGGCGTGCGCGTTGAAGTCAACGCGGTGCCGCTGAACGTGTGGCTGGCGGAGTGGCGGCGCGGGCAATATTCCGCCGTGATGCATGGCGCCGGCCCCGTTCCGGTGCCCTGGACCCTGGTGCAGCAACTGGTCGCCACCAAGGATGGCGCCAGCGGCATGGGTGCCTCGAACGAAAGCTTCTTCTCCAACCCCGCGCTGGATCGTCTGGTGCGGGACGCGCAGGGCGAGATCGACCAGGCCAGGCGCGAAGCGCTGCTGCACCAGGCGGCCGGCATCGTGCGCGGCGAAACCGCGGTGATCCCGCTGCACCACGAAGCAGCACTCTGGGCCAGCCGCGCGGGCCTTGCCTTCACCGCGCGCTCCGACACGCTGACCTACGCGACCGACATCAGGCCCACACGCTGATCGCGGATTTGCCTGCCCCACCGCGCCCCGCCTAGTCTTCCCCCCAATCAGGGGAGGAGCCCATATGCATCGCCGAGACATCCTGCTGGCCACCACAGGCTTCGCCGCGGCGCTGGCGGCAGGCAGCGTCGCGCAGGCGCAGCAGGCCTTCAGCAGCATCAGAATGTTCATCCCCGCCGGCCCCGGCGGCGGCTGGGACGGCACCGGCCGCGCCATCGAACAGGTGCTGCGTGGCGCCGGCAAGGTCGGCAGCTTCCAGTTCGAGAATGTCGGCGGCGCCGGCGGCACCGTGGGCCTGCCGCGCTTCATGGCGCGCCGCGGCCAGGGCGACACGATGATGGTGGGCGGCGCCGTGATGGTCGGCGCCGTGCTGACCAACAGGACGCCCGTGGGGCTCAAGGACGTGACCCCGATCGCGCGGCTGACCAGCGAAGCGGGCGTGATCGTGGTGCCGGCATCCTCGCCGCACCAGAATATCGGCCAGTTCATGGCGGCGCTGAAGGCCAACCCCGGCGGCACCTCGGTGGGTGGTGGCTCGGCCGGCGGCATCGACCACATCACGCTGGGCCTGATGCTGAAGGCCGTGGGCCGCAACGCGCGCGAGGCCAGCTACGTGGCCTATGCCGGCGGGGGTCCCGCCCAGGCGGCGATCCTGGGTGCGCAGGTGGCGGCCGGCATCTCGGGCCTGTCCGAGTTCAGCGAGCAGGTGAAGGCCGGGCGCATGCGGGCGCTGGCCACCACGGGTGAAACCCGCACTGATCCCGCCATCCCGACCTTGCGCGAAAGCGGCATCGACGTGGTTGCCGCCAACTGGCGCGGCGTGTTCGGGGCACCGGCGATCAACCCGCAGCAGCGCCAAGCGCTGATCCAGCTGATGACCGACATGCACGCGCTGCCCGCCTGGAAGGAGATGCTGGCCACCCGCGGCTGGGACGACGCCTTCCTGGCCGGCGATGCCTTCGCCCAGTACATCGCCAAGGACACCGCCGAGACCGAGGCGGTGCTGAAGGATCTCGGCCTTGCGTGAGTCCGCGCCGCGCGGGCCGTGCTGGCCCGATGTCGGCGTGGGGCTGTTCGTGCTGGGGCTGGCCGGGATGGTGGTGGCGCAAACCCTCGCGATCCCGGTCAGCCCGATCTATGCGCGGGTCGGACCGACGCTGTTTCCCTGGATCACCGGGGGAGGCCTCGCCGTGCTTGGCGCGGGCCTGGCCATCGTGGGCCTGCGCGGCGGTTGGAGCCACACGCTGGAGGACCTGCCGACCGACCCATTCAATCCGCGCAGTTTTGGCCTGCTGCTGGCCGGGCTGGTCGCGAACGTGGCGCTGATCGACACGCTGGGCTTCGTGTTCGCCTCGACCCTGCAGTTCGTGCTGGTGTGCGCGGCGTTCAGCTCCACCGCCTGGCTGCGCAACGCCGCGATCGGGCTGGCTGTGTGCCTGGTGTCGTACCTGACGTTCGAGAAACTGCTGGGCGTCAACATCGGCGCGGGCCTGCTGGAAGGCATCCTGTAGGCGCATGGAAACGCTCGCGAACCTGGGCGGCGGCTTCGCATCCGCGCTGAGCCTTGCCAATCTGGGCTGGGCGCTGCTGGGCTGTTTCCTCGGCACCGCGATCGGCGTGCTGCCGGGGCTTGGCCCGGCGCTGACCATCGCGCTGCTGCTGCCGATCACCTTCAAGGTGTCGGCCACCGGCGCCTTCATCCTGTTCTGCGGCGTGTTCTATGGCGCGATGTATGGCGGCAGCACCACCAGCATCCTCTTGAACACGCCGGGCGAGTCAGGCTCGATCATCACCTCGCTGGAAGGCAACCGCATGGCGCGCAACGGGCGCGCGGGCGCGGCGCTGGCCACCAGCGCGATCGGCAGTTTCGTGGCCGGCCAGATCGGCACGCTGGGCATCGCCTTCCTGGGCCCGATCGTCGTGGAATGGGCGCTGGTGCTGGGCCCGGCCGAGTATTTCGCGCTGATGGTGCTGTGCTTCATCACCGTGTCCGCCGTGCTGGGGGCCAGCGCGCTGCGTGGCCTGACCAGCCTGTTCTTCGGCATCTTCCTGGGGCTGATCGGCATCGACCTGCAGACCGGCCAGCCGCGCTTCACCTTTGGCATTCCAGAACTGCTGGATGGCGTGAACGTGGTGCTGGTGGCGGTGGCGTTGTTCGCGGTCGGCGAGACGCTTTACCTGGCGTTCAACTGGACCCGCGACAAGGCGGAAGTGCTGCCGCTGACCGGGTCCTTGCTGATGACGGCGGACGAGTGGAAGCGCAGCATCGGCCCCTGGCTGCGGGGCACGGCGCTGGGCTTTCCGTTCGGCGTGCTGCCGGCGGGCGGCACCGAGATGCCCACCATGCTGAGCTATTTCTTCGAACGCCGCCTGTCGAAGAACAAGGATGATTTCGGCACCAGGGGCGCGATCGAAGGTGTCGCCGGACCCGAGGCCGCGAACAACGCCGCCGTGGCCGGCGTGCTGGTGCCCATGCTGACGCTTGGCCTGCCGACCAGCGCCACCGCGGCGATCATGCTGTCGGCCTTCCAGAGCTATGGCATCCAGCCCGGGCCGCTGCTGTTCACGCAGCAGGCCGACCTGGTCTGGACGCTGATCGCGAGCCTGATCATCGCCAACTTCCTGCTGCTGTTCATGAACCTGCCGCTGATCGGGCTGTGGGTGAAGATCCTGAAGATCCCCACGCCGCAGCTTTATGCCGGCATCCTGGTGTTCGCGACCATCGGCACCTACGGCATTTCCAACAGCGTGATCGACCTGGTGCTGCTGTACATCATCGGCCTGATCGGCATGTTCATGCGCCGCTTCGACTTCCCGACCGCGCCAGTGATCATCGGCATGATCCTGGGGCCGATGGCGGAACAGGAATTCCGCCGCGCGCTCACCATCAGCCAGGGCGACATGCTGGTGTTCCTGATGCGGCCGCTGTCGGCCACGATCCTGGGCATCGCCTTGCTGCTGCTGGTGGCGCCCAGGCTTTATGCGCTGTTCGCCCGCAGGCAAGCCGCGGTTTGACACTGCCCGGCGTCTGCTTCCAAGCTTCGGCTTGTTGCCGCCGTGCAACGGGCATGCCTGGGGAATGCACATGACAATCCATCGCCGCGCCTTGCTGGCCGCACCTGCCGTGCTGGTCGCGCCTGCCGCTCATGCCCAGGCCTATCCGTCGCGCCCGATCGAGATGATCGTGGCCTTTCCCGCGGGCGGCGGCACCGATGTGGGAGCGCGGTCGATCGCCCGCGTGATGGAAAAGAACCTGGGCAGCGGCGCGCGCCTTGGCGTGATCAACCGCCACGGCGCCGGCGGCGAGGTGGGCTGGACCGCGCTGGCGCAGTCGCGCGCCGATGGCTACACGATCGGCTTCATCAACGCGCCTGCCATCGTCGCCATGACCATCGAGAAGCAGACACGCTTCACGATGGACAGTTTCGAACCCATCGGCAACGTGGTGACCGACCCGAACGTGCTGCTGGTGCACCGCGACAGCAGCTTCCGCACCGTCGGCGACTTCATCGACAACGCCAAGGCCAATCCCGGCACCTTCACCGTGGGGTCCTCCGGCGCGCCCGGCAACAGCGAGCACCTGGCGCTGCTGCAGATCCAGGTGCGCACGGGGACGAAGTACAATTTCGCGCCGTTCAACGGCACCGCGCCCCTGAAAACCGCGATCCTGGGCCGCCACGTGCCGGCGGCGATCCTGTCGGTCTCGGAAGTGCTGCAGGAAGCGCGCGAAGGCCGCATCCGCATCCTGGGCACCATGACCGAGGCGCGCCACCGCTGGACCCCCGATGTGCCGACCTTCGCCGAACAGGGCATCGACCTGGTGTCGAACCCGTCGCGCGGCATCGTCGCCCCCAAGGGCACGCCCGAAGCCGCGCTGGCGGCGCTGCGCGATGCGCTGGCCAAGGCGGTCGCCGACCCCGAATACCGCGAAACGGCGGAACGCTCGCTGATCCCGATCGACTATCGCGACGCGGCCGGGCAGGCCGCGATGCTGGCGCAGATGCAGACCGACCTGGCCGCGATCTGGCAGGCGACGCCCTGGCGGTGACGCGCCGCGCCGCCGAGCGCGGCTTCCTGCTGCTGCTGCTGGCCGCGGCCGCGGCGCTGCTGCCGGAAGCGTGGTCGTATCGCGGCGGCAGCCAGTATTTTCCGGTGCTGCTGCTGGTCGCCCTGCTGGCCTGCTGCGTCGCCGCCCTGCTGCGCCGCCGTGCGCCGGTGCCCGAGGATGCCGCGCCGTTCTTCACCAGCGCGCCCCGCGCCGGCCTCGCCCTGCTGCTGATGGCGCTTTATACGCTGGCGCTGCCGGTGGTGGGTTACTTCACCACCAGCACGCTGCTGATGTTCGCCATGGCCTGGGTGTTCGGCTACCGCGACCTGCGGGTGATCCTGGCCACCATCGTGGGCTACCTTCTGTTCACCTGGCTAGTCTTCACCGTGATCTTCCAGCGCGACATGGCGCGGGAATTCTTCATGCCCTGGATCCTGGGCTACTAGGCAATGTTCGACCCGGTCATCGACGCGATCCCGGCGGTGCTGACCTGGAAATCGCTGCTGTGCATGTTGATCGGCATGATCGCCGGCCTGGTGATCGGCGCGCTGCCTGGGCTCACCGTGGTGACCGGCACGGCGCTCTTGATCCCGCTGACCTTTGGCATGGAGCCGCTGGCGGCCATGGGGCTGCTGGCCGGCATGTACAATGGCGGCAGCTATGGCGGGGCGATCACCGCCATCCTGCTGCGTATCCCCGGCACCCCCGCCTCGGTCGCCACCGTATTCGACGGCTGGCCCATGACCCAGCGTGGCGAGGCGGCCTATGCGCTGCAGGTCGCGGTGGTGTCCGGCACGATCGGCAGCGTGGTCAGCGCGATCTCGCTGATCCTGCTGTCGCCGCCCTTGGCCCAGGTGACGCTGCTGTTCGGGCCGGCGGAGTATTTCTGGGTGGCGATGTTCGGCATGGCCACGGTGTCCATGCTGCTGGGCGGCGACCCGCTGAAGGGCGTGATCGCGGCGCTGATCGGCCTGCTGCTGGGCGTGGTCGGGCAGGATAGCGTCACCGGCACCGAACGCTTCGTGTTCAACGACATCGAGCTGCTGGACGGCTTCTCGATCGTGACATTGCTGACCGGGCTCTATGCCGTGCCGCCGGTGCTGATGATGTGCGAGGAAGCGGCCAGGAAGGGCATGTCGGGCGACCTGCTGCGGCTCAGGCGGGTGAAATCCGTGTTCTCGGAATGGACGCGTTATGTGCGGGTGTGGCTGCGCAGTTCGGTGATCGGCATCGTCATCGGCATCCTGCCGGGCGCCGGCGGGTCGATGACGTCGATCATCGCCTGGAACGATGCGCGCGCCACATCCAAGGACCCCGACAGCTTCGGCAAGGGCAATCCGGAAGGCATCGCCGCATCCGAATGCGGCAACGGCGCCGACAATGCCTCCAGCATGATCCCGGCGCTGACGCTGGGCATTCCCGGCAGCGGCGTGGCGGCGGTGATCCTGGGCGGCCTGCTGGTGCATGGGCTGCGGCCGGGCCCGCAGCTGTTCCGCGACAATCCCGAAGTGGCCTATGGCTTCATGCTGCAGATGCTGATCACGGCGCTGATGCTGATCGTGCTGGGCGGGCTGATCGCGACCCGCATCTTCGGCCAGGTGCTGCGTCTGCCGCCGATCCTGCTGGCGCCGCTGATCGTGCTGACCTCGGTCGTGGGCGTCTATGGCATCCATGCCAGCGCCTTCGACGTGTGGATCATGCTGGCGATCGGCGTGGTCGGCTATGCCATGGACAAGCTCGATTTCCCGACCGCGCCGGCGGTGCTGGGCCTGCTGCTGGGGCCGATGGCCGAGGGCGAGCTGCGGCTGGCGCTGACCATCTCGATGGGCGATCCGAAGATCCTGTTCGCGTCGGTGGCGTCGTGGATCACCATCGGCTGCACCGTGCTGGTGTTCGCGAGCCCCTGGCTGCGCGACGCCTGGGCGCGGCGACGCAACCCGGCCTGACGCCCGCCGCATCCGCGCCATGATGGCGCGCGACAGCGCGTGCCCATGATGCTGCGCCGCGCGCTGTTCCTTGCCCTGCTGCTGGCCTGCTGTGCCGCGCCGCTCGCGCTGCTGTGGCACGCGCTGGCGTCTGGCGGCTGGACGGTGTGGGAGGCCGCGATCTTCGCCCTGGTTGCCGTGGTCACGCCCTGGATCGGCACGCTGGCGGCGTCCTCGATCATCGGCCTGGCGATCCTGGTTCCCGGGCGCGATCCGCTGGCAGCAGTGTGGCGCGCGGTGCCGGACGCGCCCGTCACCACGCGCACCGCCCTGGTGCTGACCGTGCGCAACGAGAACCTGGCCGCGAACCTGGCCGCCCAGCGCGCCCTGCTGGACGGGCTGGACGCGCAGCAGTTCCACCTTTGGGTCCTGTCCGACACCCAGGATTCCACGCTCGCCGCCACCGAAGCCGCCGCGTTCGAGCAATTCCGCGCGGCCGATCCGCACCCCGGCCGCCTGCACTACCGCAGGCGCGCGGACAACACCGGCTACAAGGCCGGCAACGTCATGGATTTCGTGCGCGCGCAAGGCGCCGCGTACGACTTCATGCTGACGCTGGATGCCGACAGCGTCATGGCGCCCCGCACCGTGCTGCGCCTGGTGCGGCTGATGCAGGCCGAGCCGCGCCTGGCGCTGGTGCAGACCCTGATCGCCGCGCGTCCCAGCGCCGCGGTGTTCCCCAGGATGTTCCAGTTCGGCATGCGCCATGGCATGCGCGCCTATGCCACCGGCATCGCGTGGTGGCAGGGGCCGGACGGCCCCTATTGGGGCCACAACGCGCTGCTGCGGCTGGCGGCGTTCCGCGACCATGGCGCCATGCCCACGCTGCCGAACGGTGCCCGCATCCTGAGCCACGACCAGGTCGAGGCCGCCATGCTGCGCGCCGCCGGCTGGGAGGTGCGGCTTGACCCGCACGAGGACGGGTCCTGGGAAGCCAACCCGCCGACCATGCTGGAGTTCCTGGCGCGCGACATCCGCTGGATGGCGGGCAACCTGCAGTATTTCGCGCTGCTGCGCATGCCGATGTTCCGCGCCATGGGCCGCGTGCAGCTGGGCCTGGCGATCCTGCTGTTCCTGATGTCGCCCATCCTGTTCGTGGTGGCGTGGCTGGCGCTGGCCAACGCACTCGATCCGCGGGGCGCGGTCGACCCGGTGGCGGGGCTGGCAGCCACCTGGCTGCTTGCGCTGCTGTACTGGTCGCCGAAACTGCTGGGCGCGCTGGAGGTGGCGCTGGACCAGCGACAACTGGAACGATGGGGCGGTGGCGCTCGCTTCGCGCGCGGCGTGGCGCTGGAGTTCGTGTTCGACCTGCTGCTGATGCCCATCCGCATCGTGGCGCACAGTTTCGGCATGGCGGCCATGGTGCTGGGGCAGCGCATCGGCTGGGCACCGCAGCAGCGCGATGCCGCGCGCGTGCCCTGGGCGATGGCGCTCCGCGCGCTGTGGTGGCACGCGCTGATCGGCGCCGTGCTGCTGGCGGGATTTGCCGTGGCGGGCCGGCTGCCGCTGCTGTGGGCGGCCCCATTCCTGCTGGGGCCGCTGCTTGCGGTGCCGTTCTGCGTGCTGACCGCCGAGCCATGGCTGGCGCGCCGCTTCGTGCTGGCCGGCACCGCCGCGGTGCCCGAGGAATTCCGCCCGAACGACCCGTTTCCGCCGTTGGTGGTGTAGCGGCCGCCCCCTCCCTATCCCCCCGCCACCCTCCGCCGCTCCAGGCTCGCGTAGATATCCCCGCTGTTCGCGCTGTCCGGCAGCGCATCGACCCACGCCCGCATCGCGCCCGCGCCCACGGCCCGCGGCAGCGCGAAGGCCAGGGATTCGCCCAGGGACGCGTTGAAGGCGCGATAGCCCAGCGCGGCAAGGCGGTCGATGCAGGCATGCGCCACGTCGCGCTGGATGGTGGTGAACTCGAAGCTCAACGCCCGCACCGGGCGCGGCAGGCCCAGCAGCACGGCGTGCTCGAAGCCCTCGACGTCGATCTTGATGAAGTCCGGCACGCCGTGCCGCGCGATCAGCGCGCGCAGGCTGGTGGCCGGCACGTTCACCCGCCCGCCCCAGACCTGGCCATCCCAGCCTGCCGCGCCATCGGCCGCGCGCAGGAACGCGGCACTGGCGGTGCTGACGGTGGGGTTGGCCGCGTTCACATGCAGCACCACGCGCCCCGGCACCACCCCCACCGCCGCCTGCACCACCGTGATGCCAGGGTGGCGCGCGCGCAGGAATCGCGCGACGAAAGGCTGCGGCTCCAGCGCCACTGCCCGCGCGCCCAGCCGCGCGAAACAGGCCGCGCGGTCGCCCACATGGGCGCCCACGTCGAAGGCCAGGTCACCAGGCCCCACGAAGCGCCGGTACCATCCATCCAGGGCCGCGCGCCGCGCAGCACCCCCCAGATACACCCGCACCGACCGCACCAGCGCACGCGAAAAACTCATCGGAACAGCAGGCTCGCTCCGCCGGCATGGTCGGCATGCACGCAGAAGCCGCCGATCGCGTTCTCGCCCTTGTCGTGCGCGATGTCGCGGATCGCCGCCGCCTCGTCGCCGGTGCGCAGGATCACGCCGGCGATGAACGGCAGGTCGGGGATGATCGCGTTCGGGAACATCGTGCCCAGCGAGGCTTCGTCGGTCACCATGATGCCGCCCTGGCGCAGCTGCAGCCGCCCCGCGCGCGGCCGGGCGCCGGTCAGCTTCGACAGCCGTGCCAGCGTGGCATCGGGGTTCTCCACGCAGAACACCACCGCCTCCAGCGCCTCCGCCTGGTTCGGATGGTCCAGCAGGTCCTCGCGCCACAGCAGTTCGGGCGTGAGGTGGCGGATCAGTTGCAGGCGGCCCTCGGGCGAGGCATCGGCCGGCAGGGGCAGCCGCGCGAATTTCGCGATGCCGCGCGCCGGGTCGGCCTCGTCCACCGGCCGTTCCAGGTAGGCTACGCCAGAAATGTCGAAGCCGCGCGCCTGCAGCGTTTCCAGCGCAAGCTCCTCGTCCTCGACCGCGAACGCCACGATATGGATGCCGGCGTAGCGCTTCAGGAACAGGTCGAGGCTGTTCGCCGGCGCGGCCGGATCGACGCGCGCGATCAGCTCCAGGTAGCCGCTTTTCAGCATGGCGCAGCGGTTGCCGGTGCCGAATTTCTGCACCGGGCCGTCGGGCGTGAGCTTGCCCGAATGCTGCGCGAAGGGGGTCAGCTGGAACCCCAGCTTCTCGTAGCGCATGGCCAGGCGCGCCAGGTCGCGGCCGGCGACGCCGACATGGTCCAGCGAAGGAAGGCTCATGCGCGGTTCTCGTATTTCTCCAGGAGCCAGGCGGCCGGCTCGGCCGCGGCCTCGGCGTACCAGCGTGCCATCAGCGGGTGCGCCCGCACCGCCTTGCAATACGCCAGGCTGGTCGGGGAAAGGTCTGGCCGGTAGGTCAGGAAGCGCGTGACCACGGGGGCGAACATGATATCGGCGCCGCCGAACACAGCGCCGAACAGGAATGGTCCGCCATGCGTGGCCAGGCAGCGCGCCCAGATTTTCTCGACCTCGGCAATATCGGCCAGCGCTGCCGGCGTGCGGCCCATGCCCGCGAAATCTCGGCCCAGGTTCATCGGCATGGCACTGCGCAGGCCCGCGAACCCCGCATGCATCTGGGCGGCGACGCTGCGCGCCTCGGCCCGCAGGGCGCGGTCGGTGGGCCATAGCGGCGTGACCTCGGCGCAGTATTCCACGATCGCCAGCGATTCGAACACATGGGCGCCCTGGTGCTGCAGATAGGGCACCAGCCCGTTGGGACTGAGTGCCGCGATCGCCGGCGTGCTGCCGCCGCCCTCGGTCCGTTCGAAGGGGATCACGGTCTCGGCCACGTCCAGCCCGGCCAGCTGCACCGCCAGCCAGCCGCGCAGGCTCCATGACGAATACCGCTTGTTGCCGATATGCAGAGTGCCCTGCGCCATTTTCCCTCCGGGTCGATGCCGCGGACCCTGCCATAGCACGGCGTTTCGGCCTATCCTGCCTGCAACCTCCGGGAGATTTGCCGTGAACGAAATCCGCCCGCGCCCGATCAAGGACCTCGCAGCCGAAACGCCGCGCCCGAACAATCTCGACGCGTTCTGGATGCCCTACACCAACAACCGCGGGTTCAAGGCCACGCCGCGCCTGCTGGCCGGCGCCGAGGGCGTGCACTATTTCACCAATGACGGCCGTGAAATCCTGGATGGCACCGCGGGCCTGTGGTGCTGCAACGCCGGCCACGTGCGGCCCGAAATCCGCGATGCCATCAAGCGCCAGGCCGACGTGATGGATTTCGCGCCGACCTTCCAGATGGGCCACCCGATCGCCTTTGAGGCGGCGGCGCGGCTGATCCAGCTGACCCCCAAGGGGCTGGATCGCATCTTCTGGACCAACAGCGGCAGCGAGGCGGCCGATACCGCGCTGAAGATCGCGCTGGCCTATCAGAAGGCGCGCGGCCAGGCGCAGCGCGTGCGCCTGGTGGGGCGCGAGCGCGGCTATCACGGCGTGGGCTTCGGCGGCATGAGCGTGGGCGGCATCGGCACCAACCGCAAGCAGTTCGGCACGCTGCTGCCGCATGTGGATCATCTGCCGCACACCCATGCGCCCGAGCACAACGCCTTCGCGCGCGGCCAGCCCGAGCACGGCGCCCATTTCGCGGACGCGCTGGAAAACCTGGTGCAGCTGCACGGCGACACCATTGCCGCCGTGATCGTCGAGCCGCTGGCTGGCTCCACCGGCGTGCTGATCCCGCCCAAGGGTTACCTGGAGCGGCTGCGCGAACTCACCACGAAGCACGGCATATTGCTGATCTTCGACGAGGTGATCACCGGCTTCAGCCGCCTGGGCCAGTATTTCGGGTCGGATCGCCTGGGCGTCACGCCCGATATCCTGACCATGGCCAAGGGCCTGACGAATGCCGCCGTGCCGATGGGCGCGGTGGCCGCGACCAGCGCCATCTACGACACCATCACCAACACGGCTGCCCCGGGCATAGAATTCTTCCACGGCTACACCTATTCCGGGCATCCGCTGGCCTGTGCCGCGGCGCTTGCCGCCATGGAGATCCACCGCGCCGAGGACCTGCCCGGCCGCGCCCGCGACCTGGAGCCCTATTTCGCCGACGCGGTGCATTCGCTGCGCGACCATCCCAACGTGATCGACATCCGCAACCTTGGCCTGGTCGCCGGCATCGAGATGCAGCCCCGCGCCGGCAAGCCCACCGACCGGGCGACCAAAGTGTTCCAGCGCTGCTTCGACACCGGGCTGCTGACGCGCACCACCGGCGACACCGTGGCGCTGTCGCCGCCCTTGGTGTTCGAACGCGGCCACGTGGATCGCATGGTCGATCTGCTGGGTGCCGCGATCCGCGCGGAAGCCGCCTGAGGCGGGCCGCCACGGCGTGGCCAGGTGATCCGCTTCCGGCTTGCTGCCCTGCTGCCCTTCGCGGCCCTGGCCGCGGTGCTGGGCACGATTGCGCTGCTGGTGCTTGCCAACCGCGGCACGGCCCTGCTGCTGGCCAAGGATGACAGCCCGCAGCTGACCTGGTCTGCCGGCCAGCTGGCCGCCGACCACCAGCGGCTCTATGCCACGGTGCTGGAGGTGCGGGCCGGCGCGCCGGCAGTATCGCTGCGGCGCGACTACGAAGCCTTTGCCGCGCGCGTGGCGCAACTGCGGGCGCTGGCCGAAGGCAACCCGTTCTCCCGCCTGCCCGGGTTTCGCGAAACCCTCGACGAGGCAACGCTGCTGACCGCGCGGCTGGACGTGGACCTCGCCGACCAGCCGGCCGATCAGGCTCCGGCGGCGGCGGTGGCCGACCTGATGCGCGGCCTGCCATCGCTGCGCGACCCGCTGGCCGAGCTGGTGCGCACGGTGAACGCCGCGCAGACGCTGGCCTTGTCGCAGCGCCTGGCGGCGCTGGACGGCATGCGGCGCAACGCGCTGATGGCGCTGCTGCTGCTGGGCGCCAGCCTGGTGCTGGCCGGCCTGATGGCGCTGATCGCCACCCGCCAAGTGCAAAGTGCGCGCATGACGCAAACCCTGCTGCAGGCACGCGCCAGCGCGCTGCGGGCCGAGGCGGGGGCGGCGGTGCGCGGCCGGCTGGAAGTGCTGGCCTTCGTCGCCGACGAAATCCACGCCCGGGTGTCGGGCGTCACCGGCACGCTGGGCCGCGCCCAGGACACGCGCGACCTGGATGGCCGCGCGCGCGAAGCCCTGGTGGCGGTGCGCGCCCAGGCCGAGGACCTGCTGATGCTGGCCACCGACCTCAGTGACCTGGCGCGCATCGAAACCGGCGAACTGCGGCTGCAGCCCGCACCGTTCCGGCTGCACGACGCGCTGGAGCAGGCGGCCGACCTGCTGCGCCACCGCTTCCGCGGCCCGGCGCACAGCATCGAGGTCACGCTGGCGGAAGGCGCGCCCGACTGGTGGCTGGGCGATGCCGCGCGCATCCGGCAGTTGCTGCACCATCTGGGCGCCGCCGCGGTCGATGCCGCCGCCGGCGGTCGCGCCCGCATCGCGGCGCACGCCGAGGCGCAGGGTGAATCGGGCGCCGTGGGCCGCGGCAGCGAAGCCGGCCTCACGCTGGTGCTGGTCGCCACCGGCCACCCGCCGGTCACCGCGCTGCCGCCCGGCAGCGCCAGCCCGCCAGGTGTCGCCAAGGCGACCGGCACGCTGCCGTCCAGCCTGGCGCTCACGCTCGCGGAAACCCTCACCGTCGCGATGGGCGGGTCGCTCGCGCGCGCGACCGACCCCGAAGGTGCCCGCTTCACGCTGCGGCTTGGCCTGGCCACCGCCGCCACCCCGGAAGCCGCGCCGGAAGCGGCACCACGCACCGGCCCGCTGGACATTCTGGTGGTCGATGACGTGGCGCTGAACCGCCGCCTGCTGGGCGCGGTGCTGGAGCGCTTCGGGCATCGCTGCGAGATGGCGGCGGATGGGCTGGAGGCGCTGGGCGCGCTGCAGCAGCGGCGCTTCGACCTGGTGCTGATGGATGTGCAGATGCCCAACCTGGATGGGCTCGCGGCCACGCGCATGGTGCGCGCCCTGCCGCCGCCCGCGGGCCTCGTGCCGGTGATCGCGGTGACGGCCGCGGTGCTGCCGGCCGAGCGCCAGGCCTGCATTGCCGCCGGCATGGATGCGTTCCTGGCCAAGCCCGTGGCCACCGCCGACCTGCTGGCCGCCATCGCCACCGTCACCGCCGGGCGCGAAGGCGGCGCGCAGGCCGATGCGCTGCCGGCCGAGGCTGCCGTGGGCCCGCTGATGGACACGCAAACCCAGGCGATCCTGCGCTCCACGCTGACGCCCGAGGAATTCACCCGCCTGGTCGCCGAGACCGAGGCCGAGGCGCAGACCGGCATGCGGGCACTCGATGCCGCCGCCGCCGCCGGCGACAGCGAGGCGCTGGCGCGCGAGGCGGCGGCGATGGCCGCGCTGTGCGAGGGCATCGGGGGCTTGCGCGTGGTGGCAATCGCGCGCGCGCTGGAAGCCGCCGCGGTGGGCGGCAGGCGGGCCTCGCCGGCCAGCGGCACCCAGGGGGCGGCGCGCGCGGCAGCCCACCTGCCGGCGCTGAAGCGCGCCCTGGGCGAGACGCTGACCGGGCTCAATCGCCGCCTGCCGCAGGCGCGCGATGCCAGCAGTTCCGGCGCGCGCCAGCCGGCGGGTTAGAGCAATATCCGCTTGCGTTGAATCGCGAAGCGATCCGCAAGTGGATGAAATTGCTCGCCCAGGGAAACCTATAGTGTGTCCGCGTCAGCGGATCACGCTGCAGGCCCGATTCAATCGTCGAGGAACGCCCGCAGGATCGCTGCCGTCTCCCGCGCCGCTGCCGCCGTCTCGCAGCCGGGCGTGGCGTGTGCCGCGGCCTCGGGCAGCAGCGCCTGCGCGGCCTCGAACTGCGGGAACACCATGTCGTCGCGGCAGAAGGCCAGCAGCACGGGATGCCGAAGCCGCGGCAGATGCTCGGCCATCGAATAGCGGAACGCGGCGCGGTAGCTGAGATGATAGGTGCCGATCGCCTTGGCGGTTTCCAGGAACAGCGCGTGCAGTCGCGCCGCATCGGGCATGTCGCGCGCGTAGCGGTGCGCCGCGTCGCGCTTGAACCAGGGAAAGAACAGGTGCTGGTCGCGCACGAAGTGCCACGCCCAGATCAGGTGCCGCGCCTGGTCGTCGGGCGCGATGGCGGGGGCGTAGGTCGCGAGGATTTCCTGAAGCGCGTCGGGCGCATAAAGGCCGAACCCGTCCAGCACGATTTTTCGCACACGATCAGGATGCGTGAGGGCGATGTGCGTGGCGATGCGCGCGCCAGTGTGCGCGCCGTAAAGGTCGGCCTGGGAAATGCCCAGCGCGTCCAGCACACGCAGGCTGGCCTCGGCGAAATAGGCGATGTCCGGTTCGGCCATGGCGGGCGCGCAGGAATCGCCGTTGCCCAGCGTGTCGGGCGCCACCACACGCCGATCCTCGCCCAGCGCCGCGACCAGCGGTTCCAGCACCAGCGCGCTGAATGGCGAGGGGTGGAACATCACCAGCGGCACCCCGCCCTGGCCGGCGGCACGGTAGTGCACGTCCCCTTCCGCGATCCCCACGAAGCCGCGACGCACCTGCATGCCTTGTCCTCCTGCAACCAGGCCTCATGCTAACCGGCATGAAAGGTTTCGCAGCCCCCCTGGACCCGACCGGCGCCGCATCGCTGTACGGTCCGCCGCCCTGGCGCTTCGCCGGGCGCAGCATCACCGTGCTGGCGCCCTGCGATCCCACCGCCGTCGCGGCGCTGGTGCCCGCGCCGCTGCGCCCGTGGGGTGATCCGGTGGTGCGCTTCAGCGTGCACGAGCTGACCTGCGACCTGGGCTTCGGCTGGGACTACGCGCAGAAAAATCCGCAGCGCTGCCGGCTGCACGAATGCGTGGTCGGCATCGCCGTGGAGCACCAGGGCCGCATCGGCCACTGGGACCCGTTCCTGTGGACCGACAGCGACGCCGAGCTGGCGGTGGGGCGCGAGATGTATGGCTGGCCGCAGCGCCTGGGCGCGATGGCGATGACCGCGCCGCACCCGCTGCACGGGTTTCGCGCCGGCGACCATGCCGCGGCCCGCGTCGCCACCCGCACCGACCCGGTGCTGCGGCTTGGCCTGCGCATCGAGCGCACCGGCGATCTCGATGTGCCGCAGCCACCCTTCGTTGGTTTCTTCACGGAGCGTGTGCTGCCCGATCCGACCGGCGGTGCCACGGTGCGGGAGCTCCATTTCTCGATCATGGAGGATGTTGCGGTCGCCGACCTGTGGTCTGGACCCGCAATGCTGGAGGTGCTGGCGCCGGAACTGCTGCCGCTCAGGCCCGGCCAGCCGCTGGGCGGCAAGGTGAATGCCGTGTCCTGGGTGAAGCGCCACGCGACGCTTGTGGCGCGGTCAGGGTAGCGCCTCGGGCCGCAGTGGTGCCTTCGCATCGCCCGTTTCGGTCACGATGCGCAGCAGCGCGCGGATCGACCGATCGAGTTTTTCGCGCGCCACGGCCAACAGCGCCGGGTCGTCGGCCAGCGCCTCGGGGGCGCCGGGCGCGATCACGCCGGCCCGCGCAAGCACCGTTTCCAGCGCCAGGCGCTGCGTGCGTTCCACGTGCAGCTGCGCCGCGAGCTCAAACACCAGCGCGGCCAGGCGGTCGGGCGAAACCTGGCGCAGATACTCGTGGTCGCTCATGTGGGCTTCGCGGCTTCCAGCACGGCCCAGGGGAAATGCCACTCGGCGCGCGCCGGCCACACAGCCTGGGGCAGTCGGCCGGCGCCGCGTTCGTCGAAGGCAACCCAGCGCGCCTCGACCAGGCCCGCCTCGACGCACAGCGCGGGGACGTCGGCGGCCAGCAGGCCGGGCATGAAGGGTTCGTTGTTGCGCTCGCCGTGCTCGATCATGGCCAGGTCGCGGAAGGCGTCGCCGGTGCGGGTGAAATCCAGGAAGCGCAGCAGGCCGCCCGGGGCCAAGATGCGGGCAGCCTCGCGCAAGGTCGCCACCAGGTGCGGGCGCGGCATTTCGTGGATCAGCATGGTGCTGGTGACCAGGCCAGCGGCACCATCGGCAAGCCCGCTGGCCGCGCAATCCGCCTGGCGGAATTCGATCGCCAGGTCCTGCGCGTTGGCGCGTGAAGCGGCCATGCGCAGGCAGGGCGCGGCAAGGTCGATGCCGATCACCGCGGCCCCGGGGTAGGCGCGCTTCAGCGGCCAGGTGGATTTGCCGAAGCCGCAGCCCAGATCGACGATGCAGCGATAGTCGCGCGTGGGGATCGCGGTTTCGGTGAAGGCGCGGTGGAAGGTGTAGTCGTCGTTCACGCCCAGCATCACCAGCTTGGCGCCCAGTTCGTAGGTGGCGGCGGAGGCGTCGTTGCGCCACACGCCGCCCGGCTGGATGTGGATGTCCCAGTCGGTGTACCAGTCGGGCAGTTTCAGGTCCGGATCGAGCGTCAGCGTGGCCGGTCCATCCGGGATGGGTCGTGGTGTTTCGTCGGCGACCGCGTCCTGCACGGCGCGCCACAGCGCCTTCTGCGCGTTGCGCTCGGTCCAGGCGAACCAGGGATAGGTGGGCAGCGCCTGCACCACGGGCCGTGCTTCCCGCGGCGTGGCTGCGTTGGTGCCGGCAGCATCGTACTCGGCGCGCAAGGCGGGATACAGCATATCGGCCCAGCGGCGGCGCAGCGTCAGCACGAAATCAAGCTTGCCGCGCGCTTCCAGCGTCATGCCCATGCGTGCATCCTTTCGCCCATCTCGTCACAGGGCATGCTGCGGGGTGAGCCGGCCCCACGCAAGGTGGCGGCGGTGCCCGATTCCAGTCGGCGCGAAACGGGTCTAAAAGCCCGCTGCCCCGGGGCGACGAAGCCCGTGCGGGTGCGACATGCCGGAAGGGGTCACCGCATGGCGGATATAGAGGATGTCTCGGCGGTGCTGGGCGAAACCGCGTCGCTGCTGGCGGCGATGGCCGGCGATGCCGCGCTGTGTGCCGCGACCGTCGCCGCGGCCGGGCGCGTGGCCGATGCGCTGCGGGCGGGCGGCAAGCTGCTGCTGTGCGGCAATGGCGGCAGTGCCGCCGACGCGCAGCACTGGGCCGGCGAGCTGGTGTCGCGCTTTCACTACGACCGGCCGGGCCTGGCCGCCATCGCGCTGACCACCGACAGCTCGATCCTGACCGCGATCGGCAACGACTATGGCTATGAGCGCCTTTTCGCCCGCCAGGTCGAGGCGCTGGGCCGGCCCGGCGACGTGCTGTTCGCACTGTCCACGTCGGGCCGGTCGCCGAACATCCTGGCGGCGCTGCGGGCGGCGCGTGCCGGCGGGCTGGCAACAGTTGGGTTCACCGGCCAGGGCGGGGCCGAGATGTCGCCGCTATGCGACCTGCTGCTGCGCGTGCCCAGCGGCGCCACGCCGCGCATCCAGGAAGGCCACGAGGCGCTGGGCCACGCGATCTGCGCGATCGTCGAGGCGCGCATGTTCCCCCGCCCGACGTGAGCGAGACGGTCATCCGGGCCGGCGGGATGGAGCGTTTTCAGGTCAGGCGGAATCGCCTGACGACAGGGACAAACGCGACCAGACAAGGACATGGAGGCAACTTGATGCAGATTTTCGGACAGCCCGCACCGGGCGAAACCCGCCCCTTCAGCCGGGCGGTGAAGGCCGGCGGCATGGTGTGGGTTTCGGGCCATTCGGCACCGCATGATCCGGCGCGGGGCGTTTATCGCGGCGCCACGCCGGCCGAGGAGGTCCAGAACGCGCTGGCCTCGATTGCCACCATCCTTGCGGATGCCGGCAGCGGGCTTGATCGCGTGGTGCAGGTCACCATGCTGATCAGCGACCGCGCCGACTATGCCGCCTGCAACGCGGAATACGTGAAGCACTTCCCGGCGGGCCTGCCGGCGCGCCACACGGCGCTGTTCGGCGTGCCGACCGAGGCGCGGGTAGGGTTTGCCTGCGTCGCGCTGGCGGATTGACGCCGGCTTCGCTCAATCCCCCCTTCGGATCAGCAGCAGCAGTCCGACCGGCGTGGAAATCGTGCCGTGATCCGACCCCGCGACCGGGGCGTGATAGTCGCCGGGGCCGAATTCCACGCCATCGACCACCATCGATCCGGCCAGCACCAGGCAGTGTTCGACCTGGTCGTGGTGGTGCGGCGGGAAGGCATGGCCGGGCTCAACGCGGCCCAGCCAGGTGCGGTCGTCCCACAGCCGCTTGCGCCACACGCCGGGACGCACCGCCTGCCATTCGCCCTGCTCCAGCCTGCTGTTGGTGGCATAGGTGTCGATCGCCGTTTCGGCATCCAGCGCGGCCTCGATGCGGGCGAGCAGATGGGGCGGGGGCGTGGCGTGCCCGCCACGCACGGCCATCGGCGCCAGGGTGTGTTCCAGCGCTTCGACCTCGCGCGCGAGGTCGGGCTCGGCCCGCAGCCGCGCCACCAGCGCGTGGCGCGCATCGGGGTCGCGGCCGCCGACCACCACGTCGATCGCGTCGGACAGGGGCTGCGGCAGCGTCGTCATGCGGTCGGTTCCATGTCGATCCCAGAGGCGCCGAATTTTCCGGTCATGCAAGCATAACGGCGGCAACGCTCATCTGGTTTCAAGACAGGCCCGCAAGGACTCGATTCCACGGCGCAACCAGGATTTCGCGGTGCCCAGCGGCACGCCCAGGCGCTCCGCCACCTCGGTATGGGTCAGGCCATCATAGTAGACCAGCAGCACGGCCTGGCGGGTTGCGTCCGGCAGGCGGGCCAGGCAGGGGTGCAGGCGAGCCTCGCCCGGGTCGGCCGGCGGCACGGCGATTTCGACATCGGCCACGTCGGCGTATGGGCGCTCGGCCGGCAGGCGGTCCAGCACGGCGTTGCGCAGGATCGTGGTCATCCAGCCCAGCGCGGCCCCGCGCGAGGCATCGAAGCGCCCGGCGGCGCGCCAGATGCGCAGATAGGCGTCCTGCGTCGCGTCGTCGGCCAGGTCGGGACGGCGTGCCATGCGCAGCGCGATGGCATAGAGCCTGGGCGCGGTGCGGTCGTACAGCTGGCGAAATGCGGCACGGTCGCCCAACGCCACGGCGGCCAGCAGGCCTTCGTCAGTCATTGCGGTGATCGTGGCCATGGAGCTCTTGGGTCAAAAATCCACTTGTATGACCTTTATAGTATCCCAGCCCCGGCTGGAAGCGCCGATGCGGCACGCGCTTTCACCGTGCGCCAACTTGCCCAATAGTTGGCACCATGCAGCACGCCACGCACGCCGCCATGCAAGCCGGATGACCAAGGCGATTGCCCAGCGCCGCCTGCTGCGCGCGCGGGGCGGGCACGGTCACCACCGCGTCACCTATGTCGAGCTGCTGTTCGACCTGGTGTTCGTGTTCGCGATCACGCAGTTGTCACACGCCCTGCTGGCGCATTTCACGCCGCGTGGCGCGATCGAAACCACCATGCTGCTGCTGGCCGTGTGGTGGGCGTGGGTCAACACCGCCTGGGTCACCAACTGGCTCGATCCCGAACGCACGCCGGTGCGGCTGATGCTGTTCGCGGTGATGCTGGCCGGGCTGGCCATGTCCACCGCGCTGCCGACCGCGTTCGGCACAGGCGGCATGATGTTCGCGATGGCCCTTGCCGCCCTGCAGGTCGGACGCACCGGCTTCATGCTGTGGGCCATCCCACCGAACGAGCCAGGCATGCGCCGGAACTTCCAGCGCATCCTGGCCTGGCACACGGTCGCCGCGTTGGCCTGGCTGGCCGGCGGCCTGCTGTCCGGCATGCCGCGCCTGGCCCTGTGGGGCCTGGCCGTGCTGCTGGACTGCGCCGCCCCGGCGCTGCGCTTCTGGACGCCCTGGGCAGGCGCTTCCGCGATCGGCGATTGGAACGTCGAGGGCGGGCACATGGCGGAGCGTTGCGGCCTGTTCATCATCATCGCCCTTGGCGAATCCGTGCTGGTCACCGGCGCCACCTTCGGCAAGACCGACTGGAGCACGGCCGCCACGCTGGCCTTCCTGGTGGCCTTCGCCGGCAGCCTGGCGACCTGGTGGATCTACTTCGACACGGGCGAGAAGCTGGGCAGCGCCAGCATCAGCGGTGCCGCCGATCCCGGTCGCCTGGCGCGGCTGGCCTATACCTACCTGCACCTGCCGATCGTCGCCGGCATCATCGTGAGCGCGGTGGCGGACGAAAAGGTGCTGGCCCATCCCACCGGCCACACGGACGCCGCGACCGCGATCAGCGTGCTGGGCGGGCCGCTGCTGTTCCTGGTGGGGACGATCCTGTTCAAGCGCGTGCTGCGCGGATGGTACCAGTTGTCGCACCTGGCGGGCATCGGCGCGCTGCTGCTGCTGGCCCCCGCGGCACTGGTGCTGCCGCCGCTGGCCTTCGCGGCGGCGGCCACGCTGGTGCTGGTGGTGGTGGCTGCCTGGGAATCACTGTCGTTCAGGGCGAAGGAAGGCTGATGCACACGATCATGGTGATGAGCGGCGGCTTCGTGCTGCTGCTGCTGTGCCTGCTGGGGGCACGCCTGCTGGGCGCTTCCACCGGCACGGCGATGCTGGCCTTCCTGCCGCTTTGGCTGCTGGCCACGCTCGTGAACATGTATATCGGCGTGACGCAGGCTGGCTACTCGGTCGCCGCCGAGTTGCCGATCCTGCTGGTGCTGTTCGGCGTGCCGGCGGCGGTGGCGCTGTTCATCCGCTGGCGCTTCGGCGCCGGCTGACCGGTCGCGCGCCAGGTTTGCGCGGCCCCGCCGGCCGCCCTACCTTCCGGCGCCCTGAATTTGCCCAGCCGGGAGGAAGACCGCGCATGACCGCATATCGGACCGTGGCCGAATTGCTGCGGGTGGGACAGGCCGCGCGGCCGGCGCTGCGCGCGCCCGATGGCCGCGCCACGCTGGACTTTTCGGGCCTGCGCGCACTGGCGGACGCCACGGTCGGCCGGCTGAACGGCCTGGGCATCGGGCGCGGCGACCGTGTCGGCATCGTGTTGCCGAACGGGCCGGAGATGGCGACGGCCTTCGTGTGCATCGCCGCCGGCTGCACCACGGCACCCCTCAACCCCGCATACCGCGAGGACGAGTTCGCATTCTACCTGGACGACCTGAAGGCCAGGGCGCTGGTGGTGCTGAAGGGCGCCGAAACCCCCGCGCGCGCCGCCGCGGCGAAACTGTCGGTGCCGATCATCGAGCTGGTGCCCGATGCCGCAGGCGGCGCCGGCAGCTTCACGCTGGATGGCGGCGCGCCAGGCCAGGCCACGCGGCCCGGCATGGCCGAGGCCGACGACGTGGCGCTGGTGCTGCATACCTCCGGCACCACGGCCAGGCCCAAGATCGTGCCGCTGACGCAGGCCAACATCACTGCCTCGGCGCGGCATATCGGCGCCACGCTGGCGCTCTCGCCCGCTGATGCCTGCCTCAACATCATGCCGCTGTTCCACATCCATGGGCTGATCGCGGCCGTGCTGTCCTCGCTGGGCGCGGGTGCGTCGGTGTGCTGCACGCCCGGTTTCGACGCGCTGAAATTCTTCCGCTGGCTCGATGAGGAACGGCCCAGCTGGTACACTGCGGTGCCGACGATGCATCAGACCATCCTGGCGCGCGCCGAGCGCAACCGGGACATCATCGCCCGCGCCCCCTTGCGCTTCCTGCGCTCGTCCTCGGCGTCCTTGCCCGGCCCGGTGATGCGCCAGCTGGAGGAGGTGTTCGGCGCCCCCCTGGTTGAAAGCTACGGCATGACGGAAGCGAGCCACCAGATGGCCAGCAACCCGCTTTCCGGCCCCCGCAAACCCGGCCTGGTGGGTCTGCCGGCCGGCCCCGAGATGGCGATCATGGCCGATGACGGCGCCATCCTGCCCAGGGGCGAGATCGGCGAGGTGGTGATCCGCGGCCCCAATGTCACGCTCGGCTACGAAGCGAACCCGGAGGCGAACGCGAAAGCCTTCACCGATGGCTGGTTCCGCACCGGCGACCAGGGCATGTTCGACGAGGACGGCTTCCTGCTGCTGACCGGGCGGCTGAAGGAGCTGATCAACCGCGGCGGCGAGAAAGTGTCGCCGCTGGAGGTCGATGGCATCCTGAGTGACCATCCGGCGGTGGCGCAGGCGCTGACCTTCGCCATTCCGCACACCAAGCTGGGCGAGGAAGTGGGCGCGGCCGTGGTGCTGCGCGAGGGCCAGAGTCTGACCGAACACGAGCTGCGCGACTTCGCCGCCAGGCACCTGGCGGATTTCAAGGTGCCGCGCAAGGTGGTGTTCCTGCCCGAAATCCCGAAGGGCGCCACCGGCAAGCTGATGCGCATCGGGCTTGCCGAGAAGCTGGGGCTGTCGCTCGGATGAAGATCGCAGTCTTCGGCGCCGGCGCCATCGGCGGGCTGATGGCTGCGCGCCTGGCCGCCAAGGGCGGGCACGAGGTCACGGTGATTGCCCGCGGCCCACACCTGGCGGCGATGCAGGCCAATGGCCTCGCGCTGGTCAGCGACGGCACGACCACCGTGACCCGCCCGCGCGCGGTGGCGAACGCGGCCGAGGCTGGCGCCCAGGACTACGTGTTGGTCACGCTGAAGGCGCACGGGTTGGCCGGTGCCGCCGACCAGATGCAGCCGCTGCTGGGGCCGGACACCGCGATCGTCTCCGCGGTGAATGGCATTCCGTGGTGGTATTTCCACAAATCTTCCGGCCCCCATGACGGCCATCAGTTGAAAAGCGTCGATCCCGACGGGTCGGTGTGGAAGAAACTCCCTCCCGAGCGCGCCATCGGCTGCATCGTCTATCCGGCGGCCGAGGTCACCGAACCCGGCGTGATCACCCACACCTATGGCGACCGCTTCACGCTGGGCGAGCCGGACGGGTCGCGCACGCCCCGCATTGCCGCGCTCAGCGACGCCTTGATCGCCGCCGGCTTCAAGGCACCCGTACGCCCGAAAATCCGCGACGAGATCTGGGTGAAGCTGTGGGGCAACCTGGCGTTCAACCCGATCAGCGCGCTGACGGGCGTGACGCTTGATGTGCTGACCGCCGATCCCGGCCAGCGCGGCGTGGCGCGCGCCATGATGGTCGAGGCGCAGGGCGTGGCCGAGGCGCTGGGCGTGCGCTTCGGCATCGACGTGGACAAGCGCATCGCGGGCGCGGCCGAGGTGGGCGCGCACAAAACCAGCATGCTGCAGGACCTGGAACGCGGTCGGCCCATGGAGATCGATGCGCTGCTGGGCGTCGTGGTGGAACTGGCCCAGCTTGTCGGCAAGCCCGCACCAACATGCGAGACGGTGCTGGCGCTAGTGCGCGCGCGGGCACGGGCGGCGGGGTGCTACGCCTGAGCCTTCTCCCGGCGTGCCAGCACCCGTTCACGCCACAGCGGCGCCACCACCGAGAACACCAACAGTGCCCACAGCACGTTGCCGATCGTGGAACTGAACAGCACCAGGATGTCGCCCTGGCCGATGCGCAAGGACCGCAGCAGGTAGCGTTCGAACAGCGGCCCCAGCAGCACGCCGATCAGGATCGAGGTGACGTGGTAGCCGCTGCGCACCGCGATGTAGCCGATCACGCCGAACAGCAGCGCCAGCGCCATGTCGAAGGCGTATTCGCGGTCGGCGAAGGCACCGATGATGGTGAGCCCCAGGATCAGCGGCACCAGGTAGGGCGTGGGGATCAGCACCACCTTGGCGGCATAGCGCGCCAGCGGAATGACCAGCGGGATCATGAACAGGTAGGCCACCGTCATCATCACGAACACGCCGACCGCGATCTGCGGCGCTTCGTTGAACAGCCGGGGGCCCAGCACGATGCCTTGGTACTGCAGCACCACCATCATCACCGCGGCCGTGCTGCCCCCCGGCACGCCAATCGCCATCATCGGCACCAGCGTGCCGCTGGTGACGCCGTTGTTGGCGCTTTCTGGCGCGATCACACCAGGAGGGAATCCCGTGCCGTACAGCTCGGGCGTTTTCGAGAACAGGCGCGACTGCTGGTAGGCCACGAACGCCGCGATATAGGCGCCGGCGCCCGGGATCACGCCCACGAACAGGCCGATGAAGGCGGTCCAGACGATCTGCCACCAGTATTTCAGCGACAACCACAGGCCCTCGACCGTATCGGCCCAGCGCCCCTGGGCTGCGTCGGCGCGCGGCGCGGCCCCAGCCTGCAGCGACGCATCCTCCAGCATCATCAGCGCCTCGCTGACCGCGAACAGGCCGATCAGCACCGGCACCAATGGCAGCCCGTCGTAGAGTTCCAGGAAGCCGAAGGTGGCGCGCGGCGTGGAATAGACGGCATCGGTGCCGATCGACCCCAGCATCAGCCCGAAGCAGCCGGCGATCAGCCCCTTCAGCATGTCGCGCGCCGCGATCACCGCGATCAGCGTGAGGCCGAACAGGATGATCACCACCATCTCGACGCTGCGCAGCTTCAGGCCGAGTTGCGCGAGGGCCGGCAGGAACGCCAGCACCGCGACCGAGGTGATCAGGCCCCCGGCCAGGGAGGCCACGAAGCTGAGCACCAGCGCCTGCTGGCCCTTGCCGCGGCGCGCCATCTGGTAGCCGTCCAGCACCGTGGCCGCGGCACCGCCGCTGCCGGGGATGTTCACCAGGATGGCCGGGATCGCGCCCGATACATGGTTGGCGCAGTAGAGCGCGATCATGAAGGCAAGGGCTGCCTCCACCTGCATGGCCAGCGTCACGGGCAGCAGGATGATCAGCGTGTTCTGCGGGCTGAACCCTGGCAGCACGCCCACCACCAGGCCGAGAAGAATGCCCGGCCAGATCGCCCACCACAGCTCCAGCGACCGGCCGAACAGTTCCAGGAACAGCGCGCCGTCCCAGCCCATCAGTCGGCGATCCCCAGGCCCATGCGGGTGGCCATGAAGGTTTCGAACACGCCGTACGGCAGGCGCGTGCCGATGCCCACCATCAGGCAGGCCCAGACCAGCAGCGGCGTGACCAGCGCCACGCCGACCAGGCTGGGCCAGTGGCGCGCGCCCAGCACCCACATGGCCCCCAACAGCATCAGCCCCAGGGCCAGCACCGTGCCCAGCAGGTGCACGCCGGCCAGGAAGGCCAGGATGATCAGCAGCAGCCACAGCCGCTGGCGGTTGGCCTCCGCGGTGCCGGGCAGCGCGAAACCCAGCCGTGCCTCGCCCCGCCGGATCTTCATGGCGATGCGGGCCAGCAGGATCCCGACCAGCGCCAGCAGCACGACGCCCACGACGATGCCGTTGGCCTTTGCCTCCCAGCCGAGCTCATCGACGGTCCAGAAGAAATAGAGCGTAAAGCCGACCGCGAGTGCCGGGATGATCAGCTCGTTGCCGGCGGGCGCCGGCGCCGGGCGTTCCGTCACCTCAGCGCCGCGCGGTCAGCTGCGGCGCGTATTTGTTCGCCAGCTCGATCATCCCCAGCGCGTATTCGGTGCACACGGCGCGATCACCGTGGCGGATGGTTTCCAGCGGTGCCCCGGTCTTCTCGTAGGCATCGCGAAAGGCGGCATCCTGGAATACCGGCACGCTGGTTTCCTCAAGCCGCTTGAAGCGGTCAGGGAAGCGGTCGATCGCCCTGGTGTGGATCGCCCAGCTGCGCGAGGAATAGAGGTCGGGGATATTGGTGCCGAACACGGCGTTGATCGGCGGCGCGTTGTCGGTCCTGGACGCGACGATGTTCTCCTTGTTGAACACGCCAAGGATCTTCAGCCGCCCGGCCTGCGCCACCACGCCGGCCAGCGGCAGCACGCCGACCTCGGCCTCGCCGCCCATCACCGCGACCATGGTGGGGTTGCCGCCGGCGTACGGGATCAGGTTGAAGCGCGACCCGGTGGCCTCGCCCAGGGCCAGGATGCCGATCGAGGCGGGGTGCGGAATGCGGCTGGTGGCCACGTTCAGCGGGCGCTTCTTCGCTTCGGCCACCACGTCCTCGATGCGGCGGAAGGGGCCGCCTTCGCGCACGAACACGCAGCTGTCGTCCACGTCGATGCGGCAGAAATAGACGATGTCCTCCGGGAACTTGAAGCGCGGCTTCTGCAGCGCGTACATGATCATCTCGGGGCCCATGTTGCCGAACAGCAGGTTGTAGCCGTCCGGCTCGCGCCGCCCGGTGAACACCTCGTAGCCGACCTGGCCGGCAGCACCGGGGAAGAACTCGTATTCGAACTGGCGGCCCAGCGCCTTGCCCCAGCCATCGTCGAAGCTGCGCGCCAGGCGATCGGCGCCACCGCCCTGGCCGGTGGGGATGACCACGCGGAAGTTACGCGTGGGGAATGCCTGCGCGCGCGCCACCAGCGGTGCGGCAAGCAGGCCGGCCGCGACCGCGCGGCGCGAAACGCTACGCACCGACATAGACCGGCGCCGGCTGCGCGAACCACGACGCCAGGATGTGGTGCACGGTGCGATAGTTCTTCTGGTGGAAGCTGGCATGCGCGATGCCCTGCATCACCGCGAAATGCTTGTCGCCATTCGGCAGCTGCCGGAAGAAGGCCAGCAGGTCATCGAAGCCCGCGATGCCATCGAACTCGCCCCGCATGATCATGGTGGGGCAGTGGATGTCGGCGGGCTGCACCACCGGCAGATGCAGGCACATATCGACATAGGTGCCGATCGGCACGCTGTCGTCCAGCGCCAGGATGGCGTCGGCAAAGGCATTGATCGCGGCGTCGTCGGCGGTGCCGGGATGGTCGCGCTCGAAGATCGAGCGCACGAAGGCGCGGTCGATCGGGCGGCGCTTGCCGCCGGCGATGTAGCCGGGAAGCTTCTTGCGCCGCTGTTCCAGCGTGGGGCTGCCTTCGCCGGTCCACACGAAGGCATCCAGCGCCAGCCGCGCCACGCGCTCCGGGTGGCGGGCGGCGAACACCGCGGCGCGCAGCGCGCCGGAGGAGCTGCCATAGACCAGCAGCGGTGCCCTGCCGCGCTGGGCAAAGATGTAGTCGGTTGCGGCGGCCAGGTCGTCGGCGCCATTGGCGATGTCGCAGGTGATGTCGCGGTGCTTGGACGACCTTCCATAGCCCTCCAGATCAACGCACCAGCATTCGTAGCCAAGGCGGGCGAACACATCCATCACGCTGCTGTCCGGCCGCCCCGGGACGTTGAGGTCGAAGCTGCAGGTCGATGCCATCGAGCTGCCGTGCACGAACAGGATTTTTCCGCGCGACGCTTCGGGGCTGCCGACGAATTTCTGCCACAGGAACAATTTCACGTCGCCGCGCGCGGTCCAATGTTCCACCCCTGTCACGGAGGCAATGGCGCTGTCGTTCATCCGGCGCACCGCTTAGTCATGGCGGTTCACTCCCCTGCAAGGCGTTGCCGCGCTTGTTGCATGAAGCTTTGCGTGGCGGCGCGCGCGACGCAAGGGCCGCGCGTGCCGCGTGGCATCATCCGCTCAAGCGCCCTGGTCATGCGCACGCCATGCAGGGTGTGATCAATCCGTCACAAAATCGTCGCATCCGCGTCGCCGCGCCGCAACACGCTCTGCCCTAGGGTCGCGGCGCGGAACAGGGATCGGCATGGCGGGCATCACGCTCCAGGACATCACCAAGAGCTTCGGCGCCACCCAGGTGCTGCGCGGCATTGCGCTGGAGATGGCGCATGGCGCCTTCGTGTCGCTGGTCGGCCCGTCGGGATGCGGCAAGACCACGCTGCTGCGCATCATCGCCGGTCTGGAAACCGCCGATGCCGGCACGGTCTCGATCGGCGGGCGCGACGTGGGCCAGTTGCGCGCCGCCGACCGCGACATCGCCATGGTGTTCCAGAACTACGCGCTCTACCCGCACATGACGGCCGGGCAGAACATCGCCGTGCCGCTGGTCATGCGCCGCCTGTCGGCGCTGCAACGCACGCCGCTGCTGCGCCACCTGGTGCCGGGCACCGCGGCTTGCCGCGCCGCGATCGCGGCCGAGGTGGCGGACGCGGCCAACCTGCTGGCGATCGGCCACCTGCTGGACCGCCGGCCGGCGCAGCTTTCCGGCGGCCAGCGCCAGCGCGTGGCACTGGGCCGCGCCATCGTGCGCCACCCGGCCGCCTTCCTGATGGACGAGCCGCTGTCCAACCTGGATGCCGCGCTGCGCCAGGAAACCCGCACCGAGCTGGTCGAGCTGCACCGCCGCGTCGGCGTCACCACGGTCTATGTCACGCACGACCAGGCCGAGGCGATGACCATGAGCGACCGCGTGGCGGTGATGCACGCGGGCCAGGTGCTGCAATACGATACGCCGCGCGCGATCTACGAGGAGCCGGCCGACCTCCGCGTGGCAAGCTTCATCGGCTCGCCCCGCATCAACGTGATCGAGGCCGAGGTCGATCCAGCCGGCGTGCTCTCGCTGGCCGGCGCGCCGCTGGGTGCTGCAATCCGGCCGGGCCCCGCCATGGTGCGGCTGGGCATCCGCCCCGACCACCTGGTGCCGATGGCGGGTGGCCTGGCCTGCGCGGTGCGGCATATCGAGTTCCTGGGCGCCGAGGTGCTGGTGCACCTGCGACCCGACCATGCCGCGAGCGACCTGGTGGCCCGCTTCACCCCGGAGTTCTGGGCGGCCCAGCGCGGCGCGGCGCGCCTGTCGGTCGGCGCGGCCCCGCACCGGCTGCTGGCCTTCGGCGCCGATGGCAGGCGGTTGGCACTTCGCCTGCTGCGCCAGCCGGAAGCGCTGCGTGCCTAGCATCGCCGCCACCCTGCCGGCGCCCGCGGCGGCGGCGCGGCCGGCCCGCGCCGAGGCCGTGGCGGCCTGGCTGCTGACGCTGCCCGCCGGCATCGCATTCACGCTGATGCTGCTGCTGCCCACCCTGGCCACGGTGGCGCTGGCCTTCACCGACTACGAGCTGGGCGCGCCAGGCTTTCGCTGGATCGGCTTCGAGAATTTTGCCGAGCTCGCGGCCGATGACACCTTCGCGCGGTCGCTGCTGAACACCATTGCCTATGTCGGCTTCGTGGCACCGCTGTCGATCCTGGGCGGGCTGGGCCTGGCGCTGCTGATCGAAGGCGGCGTGCGCGGTCGCGCCACCTTCCGCGCCGTGTTCTTCCTGCCGGTGGTGTCGCTGCTGGTGGCGATGGCGGCGGCCTGGCAGTACCTGCTGCACCCTTCCATCGGGCCGCTGAACCAGGCGCTGCGGCAGATCGGCATCCACGGCCCAAGCTGGCTTGCTTCGTCCGATACGGTGCTGGTGGCGCTGGGCGCGATCGGCGTGTGGGAGAATGCCGGCTTCAACATGGTGCTGTTCATGGCAGGGCTGACCGCCATCCCGCGCGAACTGTATGCCGCCGCCGAGGTCGATGGCGCGCGCAGCGCCTGGGACCGCTTCGCCACCATCACCTGGCCGCTGCTGGGACCCACCACGCTGTTCGTGGTGACGATCACGCTGATCCGCACGGTGCGCGTGTTCGACACGGTGGCGGTGCTGACGCAGGGCGGCCCCAACAAGGCCAGCGAGGTGCTGCTGCACACCATGTACACGGAAGGCTTCACGTATTTCCGCCTGGGCTATTCGGCCGCCATCACGCTGGTGTTCGTCGCCATCGTGCTGGCGCTGATGCTGCTGCAGACGCGCGTGCTGGACCGCCGGGTGCACTACGGATGATCGCGGGCAAGCGCAGCCTGGCCGCCGATGCCCCGCGCCTGCTGCTGCTGTCGCTGCTGGGCTTCGTGTTCCTGGCGCCGTACATCTGGATGGCGGCGGCCAGCATGAAGCCGCTGGACGAACTTTTCCGGGCGTCGATCGCGCTTTGGCCGCAGAAATTCTGGGGCCATGTGAATTATGGCCGGGTGCTTTCGGAAGTGCCGGTCGGGCGCTACCTGCTAAACGGCCTGATCGTGTGCGGCGGCATCCTGGTCTTCCAGCTGGCCTTCGCCATCCCGGCCGGCTACGCGCTGGCCAAGCTGCGCTTCCGCGGTCGCGAAACCCTGTTTGCCTGCGTCATGCTGGGCCTGCTGATCCCGGCGCATGTGCCGGCGCTGCCGCTATATGTGGCGTTCTCGCAAATGGGTTTGCTCGATACCTACGCAGCCCTGATCGCGCCCTTCACCATCTCGGTCTTCGCCATCTTCCTGTTCCGCCAGTTCTTTCGCGCCATCCCGGACGACCTGGTGGCGGCGGCGCGGATCGATGGCATGCGCGAATTCTCGATCGTGTGGCGGGTGATCCTGCCCAACGCGTGGCCGGCGGCCACCGCCTTCGCGATCTTCTCGGTCGTGGCGCACTGGAACGACCTGTTCTGGCCGCTGATCGTGGTCAGCGGCGAACGCGTGGCCACGCCGGCGCTGGGCGTTCTGCATTTCCGCACCCAGGAAGCGGGCGACGATTTCGGCGCGCTGATGGCCGCCGCCGTGATCATGACCGCGCCGCTGATCGCCGCCTTCCTGCTGGCCCAGCGGCGCTTCATCGAAGGCATCACCATGACCGGGATCAAGGGTTGATCCCGCCACCCTGAAGGAGGCTTCCATGCGCATCACCCGCCGCACCGCACTCGCCGCAAGCGCGGTCCTTGCCGCACCGCGCATCGCGCGTGCGCAGGCGGTCGAGATCACCGTGTACTACGCGCAGCCGGCGATCTTCAAGGAAAGCAAGGATGCGGTCGCGGCTGCCTTCGCCCGCATCGAGCCTGGCATCCGCATCACCTGGATCACCACGCCCAACTACGAGGAGGGCACGCAGCTGCTGCTGCGCCAGGCGGCGACGAACCAGCTGCCCGACCTCTCCTACCAGGGCTTCAACCGGCTGCGCGTGTTCGCCGAGCGTGGCATCGCCGTGGACCTGGCCCCGTACCTCGCGCGCGAGGGCGATCCGGCGGCACAGGGTTACACGCGCGGCATTCTGGACCTTGCGCATTTCGGCGGCATGCAGGCGGGCCTGGCCTATGCCGCATCCAACCCGATCACCTACTACAACGCCGACCTGGTGCGGCGTGCCGGCACCGATCCTGAAAAATTCCCGACCGACTGGGATGGCGTGCTGGCGCTGGGCAACCGCATCCGCGCGCTGGGCGACGGCATCGACAGCTTCTGGTACACCTGGAACGGCGACGACTGGATGTTCAGCGCCCTGCTGTTCGGTCATGGCGGGCGCATGCTGACGGCGGACGAAAAGGACATCGCCTTCGCCGGCCCCGAGGGCCTGGCTTCCCTGAAGCTGCTGGATCGCATGGTGCGTGACGGCAACATGCCGAACCTGACGGCGCAGGGGTCACTGCAGGCCTTCGCCGCCGGCAAGCTTGGCATCTTCCACCGCTCCACCGCGCTGCTGCGCAACGCCATCACCACCGTGGGCGGCAATTTCGAGCTGCGCACCACCGGCATGCCGGTGATCGACCCCGTGCGCGGCAGGCTGCCCACCGGCGGGGCCGCCGGCATGATCACCGCGCGCGACCCCGCGAAGCGCGAGGCAGCCTGGAAATTCCTGAAATTCTCCACCAGCGCCGAAGGCACCAGCCTGATGGTGAAGAACACCGGCTACGTGCCCTGCAACCAGATCGCGATCGACGATCCGCGCTGGCTTGGCGCGTTCTATGAAGCCAATCCGCTGTTCCTGGCGGCGACGCGCCAGATGCCGATCAGCATTCCCTGGTACGCCTTCCCCGGCGGCAACTCCGTGCGCGTGACCCAGACCATGGTCGATAACCTGGCGCGCATCGTCGAACAGCGCGCCACGCCCGAGGCGGTGTTGGCCGACATGGCCGCGCAGGTGCGCCGCCTGCTGCCACGCGCCTGAGGAGTCTGGTTCATGGTCCGCACGCTCGCACAGCTTTCCGACATCCATCTCAGCCGCGCGCGGCCGTTCTTCCAGTTCAACTGGGAAGTCGTGCTGGCGGAACTGGCGCGGCTGCGGCCGGACCACGTGGTGGTCACCGGCGATCTCGCACTGAACGGGCCGGACGATGCCGATGACATCGGCTTTGCCCGCGCCCAGCTCGATCGGCTGCCCTGTGCGTGGTCAGCGGTGCCCGGCAACCACGATGTCGGCCTGGTGCCGATCCGCCCCGGCGTGCACCAGGCCATCACCGCGGCACGCCGCGAGGCCTATCTGGACCGGTTCGGCGCCGACCGCTTCGCGCAGGACTTCGCCGACTGGACGCTGCTGGGCCTCAACACCCAGCTGCTCGGCAGCGGCCTTGCCGCCGAGGCGGAACAGCACGCCTGGCTGGAAGCCGCCTTGCGCGCGGCCTCGGGCCGGCCGGTGGCGCTGTTCCAGCACTACCCGCTGTTCCGCGCCGCGCCGGACGAAAGCGCCGTGGGGCATTCATGCGTGGTGCCGGCGGCGCGGGCGCGGATCATGCGCCTGCTTGAAGGCAGCAGCGTGCAGCTGATCGCCAGCGGCCACCTGCACCGCGAAAAGCGCATCGTGCATGCCGGCATCACGCATCAATGGGCGCCGGCCACCGCCTTCATCGAAAGCGAGGATCCCAAGGGCCATGGCGGCCTGGCCTATAACGGTTTCCTGCTGCATCGCTTTGCCAGCACCACCTTCAGCACCGAGCGGGTCGAGCCGCGCTGGATGATCCAGCACGACATCCGGAACTGGGCACGCAGCGAGCCGCACGGCTACTACGACATCGTGGCCGCGCCCTATCTCAGCCTGCCCACACCACCGGTCGCCGCGCTGGAGGCGGCTTCCTAGGCTGCCTGCCCACTTCCCGCCTGACCTTCATACGCCTTGACTGGCATGGTTCAGCGCACGCGCGCATGATCGCGCCGTGATGGCGGGGCACCGACACATGCAGGCGTTGCTGCGGCTGGAGGCGGATTTCCTGCAACGCCGCGAAAGCCCGCCCGACCTGGCCGGCGCGATCGCGGATGCCTGGGCCATGCTGCCGCCCGCGCCGCCACCGGCACAGGCCGCCGCGGCCGCAATCGAACGCGTGATCTCCGAACGCGCCAATGGCCACGCCGAGCCGCCCTATCACGACCGGTATCACATCGCCGAGGTGGTCCGCGCCATGGCGGCCCTGCTGGCCCAGGCGACGCAGCAAGACCTGCTGGACGCCGAGCACGCGGCGATCGGCCTGGTCGCGATGGTCGGCCACGACCTGGACCACGACGGCAGTTGCATGGCGCGCACGCCGTCGCTGGAAGCCATCGCCGCCGCGCGCGCGGATGCGCTGGCCGCAGCAGCCGGGCTGGATGCGAAGGCGCGGGCACTGCTGGGCCATGTGATCATGGGCACCACCACGGCCGAGGTGGGTGGCAATGCGCGCCGCGCCGCCGGCCAGTTGCCGCCTGGTCCCTTCGGCGCCCAGGCCGACCTGCTGCGCGCCTTGGCCAACGAGGCCGATGGCGCGGCCAGCCTGACCCCCACGCTGGGCTGGCGCCTGTCCGACGCGCTTGCCCGGGAATGGCGCGACGAAGCCCCCGACATGGCGGCGCGCGTCGCCAGCTGCATCGGCCGGCTGACCTTCCTCACGCATTTCCCGGCGTTCTCCCGGCCCGCCACCGCGCTGGGCTTCGCCGCCGTGCGCGATGCCCAGGTCGAGGCCATGGCGGCAGCCGCCGGCACCGCCAGCCCACGCGCGGGTGCCACATGGCTCGATCGGCTGGACCCCGTCGAGGCGCGCGCCCGCCTGGCCCGAGCGGTCGCGGAGCGGCTGTGATGGCGCCGCTTCGCCTGTCCTTCACCATCACCATCCTCAGCGCCTTCACGCTGCTGTTTCTGGCCTCGGCCGGGGGTTCGCTGGTGGCGCGCTGGCAGGTTGCGCGCGATGCCGCCATGGGCACCGCCGTGGATGTGATGATCGAGATCGGCGACAAGGTGGCGGCGCGGGTGGAAGGCATGATCCGCCCGCTGAGCCTGGCCGCGCGCGTGATCGCCGCCGGCCACGACCTGGATGACCCGGCGCCGCTGCTGGCGGTGCTGCGATCGCTGCCGCAGGCCACGGTGGTGCATGTGGGGCGGCACGATGGCGCCTGGCTCGCGGTCGGCGTGGCCGAGGACCTTCCGCCCGAAATCCGCACCGCCCTGCCCATGCCGGAAGCCACGCGCTACGTGATGCGGCGCATGCCGCCGGGCGGCCTGCCGGGCCTGGCGCAGGGGTTCGACGAGCTGGGCAATCCTGCCGGCGGGTCGGTGCCGATCCGCGCCGCGCTCGACCCGCGGCAGGAACCCTGGTTCCTGGTGGGCCAGAACGGCAACGAGGTCTCGGTCTCCGACCTTTATCGTCTGGGCGTGCTGCGCCGGCCTGGCATCGCGGTGGCGGCCAGGCTGCCGGGCAATGCCGGCGTCGCCGCCGTGGAAATCAGCCTGGAGGAGCTGGCGGGGCTGCTGGCGCGCCAGGGCGTCAGCCCCGAAAGCCACCTGTTCATCGCCGACGAGAAGGGCGTGCTGCTGGCGCATAACCGCCCGCGGCTGGCGCTCAGCGCCGACGGCAACGGCTTCACCACGCTGGCCCAGGCGACCGACCCTTTGCTGCGCGACATCTGGCGCGCCTACCAGGCAGGCCGGCTGGAGGAAGGGCCGCTGGTGCTGCTGGCGCTGGATGACCGCAATTTCGCGGCCCGCGTGACGCCGATCGATGTCGGCGCCGGGCGCGCGCTGTTCGCCGTGGTGCTGACCCCCGTGGCTGACCTGGTCGAGCCGGTGGTGCGCGCCGAACGCCGCGGCCTGATGATCTCGCTGCTGCTGATGGTGCTGGCGCTGGGCGGTATCTGGTTCCTGGCAAGCCGCATGGCGCGTCCGCTGTCGCGGCTCAGCACCGAGGCCGATGCGATCCGCCGCTTCGAGCTGGACAGCCCGATCCGTATCGAAAGCCGCATCACCGAGGTCGAACGGCTCGCCGTCAGCATGGCGGCCATGAAGCGCACGCTGGCAACCTTTGGCCGCTACGTGCCGAAAGACCTGGTGCGCCGCCTGGTCGCCAGCGGCGCCGAGGCGGAGCTGGGCGGTGAGCGGCGGCGCATCACCGTGATGTTCTGCGATGTCGCCGGCTTCACCACGATCGCCGAAAGGCTCGACCCCGATGAAGTCATGCGTCTCACCTCGGCCTATTTCGAGCGCCTCACGGAAGCCCTGCTGGCCGAGGGCGCGACGATCGACAAGTTCATCGGCGACGCCGTGATGGCGGTGTGGAACGCGCCCGAGAACGATGCGACGCACGCGGCCCGCGCTTGCGCTGCGGTGCTGAGGGCGCGGCGCGTGATCGACGCCGCGACGCCGGCTTTCGCCGCCCAAGGCTGGCCGCCCATGCACACCCGCTTCGGCCTCAACACCGGCGAGGCGGTGGTGGGGCATGTGGGGTCGCGCGACCGCATTGCCTGGACGTCGATCGGCGCCACGGTCAACCTCTCGGCGCGGCTGGAGGGGCTGAACAAGCACTACGGCACCACCATCCTGGCGACCGAGGCGACGCGGGCGGCGGCAGGCGACGCGTTCGCCTGGCGCTGGGTGGATCGCGTGCTGCCGAAGGGCGTGCTGTCGCCGGTGGATATCTTCGAATTGCTGGGTGAGGCCGGCGAAGACGCCTCCGCCGCACCCTGGCTGGCATTCCGCGACCGGTATCTCGCGGGCGACTTCAGCGCCGCCCGCGCGTTGCTTGAAGCCCCCGCGCTGGCAGGTGACGGGCTGGCGGCGCAATATCGGGCACGGGTTGAAGCCTTCATCGCCGATCCGCCTGGCCCGGGCTGGAACGGCGTGATGGCTTTCCAGGAGAAATGACCATGGATGCGCCGAACCCGAACCGGAAGCGGATCAAGCTGGCGCTGCAGGGCGGCGGCGCGCACGGCGCCTTCACCTGGGGCGTGATGGACCGGCTGTTCGAGGACGGGCGGCTGGAGATCGAGGGCATCGTGGGCACCAGCGCCGGTGCCATGAACGCAACCGTGGCGGCCTATGGCCTGGTCGAAGGCGGCCCTGAACTGGCGCGCGCGAAGCTGCGCGAGTTCTGGCACGGCGCATCCGAGGAAGGGCGCAAGGGTCCGCTGCAGCCCAGCTGGTTCGACCGCATGCTGAGCATCGGCAACATGGATTTCTCGCCCAGCTGGCTGTTCATGGATGCGCTGTCGAAGGTGATGTCGCCGTACGACCTGAACCCCATGAACCTCAACCCGCTGCGCGACCTGCTGCTGCGGGTGGTGGATTTCGACCGGCTGCATGCGGCGGGCGACTTCGTGCGCCTGTTCATCTGCGCCACCAACGTGCTGAACGGGCGGCTGCGCGTGTTCGATCGCGAACACGTCACCCCCGATACGGTGCTGGCCAGCGCCTGCCTGCCGTTCATGTTCCAGGCGGTGGAGATCGACGGCCAGGCCTATTGGGATGGCGGCTATTGCGGCAACCCGCCGATCTTCCCGCTGATCTACATGGGTGGTGCGCCCGACATCCTGATCGTGCAGATCAACCCCATCAACATTCCCCGGGTGCCGAAGACCGCGGCGGCAATCATGGATCGCATCAACACGCTGTCCTTCAATTCGTCGCTGATGCGCGAGATGCGGATGGTGAAGTTCGTGTCCGACCTGATCGACAGCGGCGCGCTGCAGGGCGAGGGCTACAGCCGGATGTTCATCCACACCATCGCGGCCGAGCACGAGCTGGCCGGCTTCAGCGTCAGCAGCAAGCTCAATCCCAGCATGGATTTCCTGATGCACCTGTTCGCGCTGGGCCAGGCCAAGGCCGATGCCTTCCTGGCCGAGCATTTCGACGCGATCGGGGTGCGCGACAGCACGGATATGGAGGCGACGTTCTTCTGAGGGAGAAGGCGCCCCCTACCGCCTTGGCCGTCGCAACGGCATCTCGGGCTCGGCGCGGGGCGGCAGGTCTTCCTCCAGGATGGTCAGGTGCACGGCGTAGCTCACTTCGCCATCCTCGTCGTCGCGGTGCAGCGTGCCGATCACCTCATCCTCGATCGCGATCTCGACCGAAAGCCCCTTCTTGGCCGGCGGCACGATGCGGATGCGGTTCGAGCCGAGCAGACGGCGCAGATAGGTCTGCACGCGGTCGATATCGGAGGGAGTCATCGGGCGATTCCTTTGGGGCCTTGCGCGGCTTCCGTATGCCGCGTGCCAGGCGATCCGTCGAGCACGAAGCTACGCCTCGATCGTCACCGGCAGCACCACCGGCCGCTGCGGCGCGGGAAAGATGCGAGCACCGGCCAGGCGCACGCGCACTGGGGCACCCGGCGCCAGCTCAGCCGCCGGCGCCTGCGCGGGCAGCACCGCCTCGGCCACGCAGTCCTTGATCGCCAGCGTGGCGCGCGCGACGGGGCCGATGCGGCGCAGCGCCAGCAGCGTGGCATTCGCCGCACCCCGCGCCCCCGGCTCCACCACGATCTCGTGGTCGCGCACGAAGGCGGTGGCCGGCCCGTCCGGCACGCTGGCCACCAGCGGCGGCAGGTCGAGTGGCGCGAAATGCGCCAGCCCCGCGCGCACCACGCAGGGCAGGCGCCAGGAGTCGCCCAGGAAGCCGTGCACGAATTCGCTGCGCGGCTGGTCGTACAGCTGGCCGGGCGTGTCCACCTGCTCGATCCGGCCCTGATGCAGCACGGCCACGCGGTCGGCCAGGTCCAGCGCCTCGTGCTGGTCGTGGGTGACGAACACGCTGGTCACGCCCGTGCGCTCGTGCAGCGCGCGCAGCCAGCGGCGCAGATCCTTGCGCACCTTCGCATCCAGCGCGCCGAACGGCTCGTCCAGCAGCAGCACGCGCGGCTCGATGGCAAGGGCGCGGGCCAGCGCCACGCGCTGGCGCTGGCCGCCCGAAAGTTCCTCGGGGTAGCGATCGGCCAGCGGCTCGATCTGCACCAGCGCCAGAAGTTCGCGCGCCCGGTCCCGGATGGCGCGGCGTGGTGGGCGTTCGGCGCGTGGCAATACCGACAGGCCGAAGCCGACGTTCTGCGCGGCCGTCATGTGCCGGAACAGCGCGTAGTGCTGGAACACGAAGCCCACGCGCCGGTCGCGCGCCGGCACGTCGGTCATGTCGCGGTCGCCGAAGCGCACGCGCCCGGCATCGGGAAAGTCGAGCCCCGCCAGGATGCGCAGCAGCGTGGTCTTGCCACTGCCCGAAGGCCCCAGCAGCGCGAGGAATTCCCGGCTTTCGATCGCCAGCGTGATGCCATCAAGCGCGGCGAAGCCGCCGAAGCGGCGGGTCACGCCGTCGATCGCGATCGCGGTCATGCCGCATCATCCGCCGCGGGCCGGCGCGCCGCCGCGATGCGCCATTCCAGCAGCGCCTTGGCGCCCAGCGTCACCAGCGCCAGCAGGGCCAGCAGCGCGGCCACGGCGAAGGCGGCGACGAACTGGTATTCGTTGTACAGGATCTCCACGTGCAGCGGCATGATGTTGGTCTGCCCCCGCACATGCCCCGACACCACCGAAACCGCGCCGAATTCGCCCATCGCGCGCGCATTGCACAGCAGCACGCCCGACAGCAGCGCCCAGCGTATGTTGGGCAAGGTCACGCGCAGGAAGGTGGCGATGCCGCCGGCGCCCAGGCTGACGGCCGCTTCCTCCTCCTCGGGCCCCTGCGCCTGCATCAGCGGGATCAGCTCGCGCGCGACGAACGGGAAGGTCACGAACAGGGTGGCAAGCACCAGGCCGCTCACCGCAAATACCACCTGGATGCCGTGCCGGGCGAGCCATGGTCCGAACCAGCCTTGCGCGCCGAACAGCAGCACGTACACCAGGCCCGAGATCACGGGGCTCACGCTGAACGGCAGCTCGATCAGCGCCACCAGCAGGGCGCGGCCGGGGAAGCGGAATTTCGTGATCGCCCAGGCGGCGGCGACGCCGAACACGGTGTTCAGCGGCACCGCGATGGCGGCCACCACAAGCGTGAGCCGGACGGCGGCCAGCGCATCGGGCTCCGCGATGCCGGCCAGTGCGGGGCCGAAGCCGCGGCGCAGCGCCTCGGCGAACACGGCCAGCAGCGGCAGCAGCAGCAGCAGCGCCAGCACCATGAGCGCCAGCGCCACCAGCGCCACGCGCACCGGCGCGGCATCGGCCAGGGCCGGGCGGGGCAGCGCCAGCGCGGTCATGCGCGCGCGCCCCGCGCAAGCGCCCGCTGTAGCAGCCCACCCGCCACGATGATGGCAAACGACAGCACCAGCATGGCAAGCCCGATCGCCGCCGCGCCGGCGTAGTTGTACTGCTCGAGCTGCACGATGATCAGCAGCGGCGCGATCTCGGTCAGGCCAGGGATGTTGCCGGCGATGAAGATGACGCTGCCGTACTCGCCGACGCCGCGCCCCAGCGCCAGCGAGAAGCCGGTGAGGATCGCCGGCAGCAGCGGCGGCAGCACGACGCGCAGAAAGGTCTGCCAGCGCCGTGCCCCCAGCGTGGCGGCGGCTTCCTCGATCTCGGGCGACAGGTCGCGCAGCACGGGTTCAAGCGTGCGCACCACGAACGGCAGCCCGATGAACAGCAGGGCGATGCCGACGCCAAGCTGCGAATAGGCGGTCTGGATGCCGATGGCGGCGAAGCCCTGCCCCAGCCAGCCGGTGGGCGCATAGATCGCGGTCAGCGCGATGCCGGCCACCGCGGTGGGCAGCGCGAAGGGCAGGTCGACCAGGCCGTCCACCAGCCGCCGTCCGGGAAACCGGTAGCGCACCAGTACCCATGCCAGCAGCACGCCCAGCGGGATGTTGGCCAGCGCGGCCAGGCAGGCGGCCGCGAATGACAGGCGAAGTGCCGCCAGCGTGCGTGGCTGCGCCAGCAGGTCCAGCACGCCCGCCACGCCCAGCTGCCACGGCCGGATCGCCAGCGCCGCCAGCGGCAGCAGCACGATCAACGACAGCCAGGCGATGGTGAAGCCAAGCGCCGGGCCGAAGCCGGGCAGCACGCGCGCCGCGCGGCTGGCGGCCTGGGTCATCGTCTGGTCGCGATCCGGTCGAACACGCCGCCATCGTCGAAGAACCGGGCCTGCGCCTGGCGCCAGCCGCCGGCCACCGCGTCGATGTCCAGCAGCGGCAGGCGCCGGAAGCGCTCAGTGTGGCGCACCGCCACCGCCTCGTCGCGCGGGCGATGGAAGTGCCGCGCGCCGATCTCCTGCCCCTCGGGCGTGAACAGGAATTCCAGATAGGCCTGTGCCGCCGCCCGCGTGCCGCGCGCGTCCACCACGCGATCCACCACCGCGACCGGCGGCTCGGCCAGGATGCTGAGCGAGGGCACCACGATCTCCAGCCGGTCGGCCTCGAACTCGCGCAGCGCCAGGTGCGCCTCGTTCTCCCAGCTCAGGAACACGTCGCCCAGCCGGCGCTGCGCGAAGCTGGTCAGCGACCCGCGCGCCCCGGTGTCCAGCACCGGCACGCGGGCAAACAGGTCGCGCAAAAAAACCTCGGCGCCGGCGTCGGTGGCGCCTGGCTGCCGCGCTGCCCAGGCCCAGGCCGCCAGGACATTCCAGCGCGCCCCGCCGGAGGTCTTGGGGTTGGGCGTGATCACCTGCACGCCCGGCCGCACCAGGTCGGGCCAGTCGGCGATGCGCTTCGGGTTGCCGCGCCGCACCAGGAACACGATGGTGCTGGTGAAGGGCGTGGCGTTGTGCGGCAGCCGTGCCTGCCAGTCCGGCGCCACCAGGCCGCGATCGGCCAGTGCATCGATGTCGTAGGCCAGCGCCAGCGTGACCACGTCGGCGGCCAGGCCATCGATCACCGATCGTGCCTGGCGGCCTGATCCGCCATGCGAGGCGTGCACGCGCAGCTCCTGGCCGGTGCGCAGCTTCCAGGCCGCGGCGAAGGCCGCGTTGATGTCGCGATACAGCTCGCGCGTCGGGTCGTAGCTGACGCTCAGCAGCGTCGTTGCCGCCTGCGCGCGCGCCACGCGCGGCAGCACCGGCAGGGCGGCGGCGGCAAGCAGGGCGCGGCGCTTCATGGTCGCGTGCTCACGCAGGGACGGGGGGCTGCTGATGGAATGCGCAGGGCGGCGATGGGTTCCGCGCGTGGAAAATTCCAGCCGCGCCGTACGGCCACCAGCGCCTGCCAGGCGCGCGGCGAGGGTTGGATCAGCCGGGGCGCATCAACCGGCGCGACAGGCGCCGGCGAACCACGCATCAGAACGCATGGATCAGGCACGGTTCCGAAAGCGCCCGCGATGGCACCGCCGCGCCGGCGCGGGGCGCGGTCGCGATCGGTTCCCACGCCTCGTCATCGGCCAGGTCGTTGACCGCGCCGATCACCGCGCGCGGGGTCGCCGCAGCGGCGCGCAGCCGTTGCCGCAGCGCGCCCGCCCGCGCCAGCCGGTCGGCCCAGTGCGGCCGGAACTGCTGCTCCAGCCAGCCCTTGACGCGCGCGGCCAGGGCGGGGGCGGCACCGGCGGTGGACACGGTCAGCAGCAGGTCGCCGCGGCGCACGATGGCCGGGGTGTGGAAGTCGCAATGCGGCAACTGGTCCTCGGCGTTGACCAGCACGCGATGGCGGCGTGCCGCGGCCACCAGGGGGGCGGCTTCGGCGGGCGAGAGATCGCCGATCAGCAGCAGGCGCGCGGCGGCGATCTCGGCCTCGGTCGGCAGGCGGTGCATGAGCCGGCCTTCCGCGACATCCAGCAGGTCGGGGGCCACGCGATCGCTGAACACGCGCACGTGCAGCGCCCCGGCCGCTTCCAGCATGGCCAGCCGTTTCACCGCCTGCACGCTGCGGCCGACCAGCAGGATCGGCAGATCGGCCAGGTCCAGCACGATCGGCAGCAGGTGCGAGGCGGGCGGGGGGACCGGATGCATGAAAGAATTTTCCATGCGGTGGCTGCTGGAAGTCAATCAAAAGAAAATCATTCTCCCTGTAGGGCAGAAAGAGGATAGAATCACTGCATGCCGCAGAAATCCGAGATCGACGCCACCGATCGCGCCATCCTGCGCCTGCTGCAGCACGACGCCGCCCAATCCATCGCCGCCATCGCCGACGCGGTGGGCATGACCGCAACGCCCTGCTGGAAGCGCATCCGCCGCATGGAGGAGGCTGGCATCATCACCGGCCGCATCGCGCTGGTGGATGCCGCGCGCGTCGGCCTGAAACTCACCGCTTTCGTTGCGATCGAAACCGGCGACCATTCCGCCCCCTGGCTGGCCCGCTTCGCCAAGGTGCTGGCGGCCATGCCGGAGGTTGTCGATGTGTGGCGCATGGCCGGCGACGTGGACTATCTGCTGCGCGTGGTGGTGGCCGACATGGAGGCGTACGACGCCTTCTATCGCCGCCTGATCGGCCAGGTGGCGCTGAAGAACGTGTCGTCCCGCTTCGCCATGGAGCGCATCAAGGCGGCCACGGTGCTTCCCCTGCCCGATTAGGCGCGGCATAGCATGGCGCATGCTGCGCCTGATCGACCTCAAGCTCCCGCTGGACCATGACGACCTGGCGCTGCACCAGGCCGTGCTGGCGCGGCTTGGCATCGCCGATGCCGCGCTGCTTGAACTTCGCATCGCGCGCCGCGCGGTCGATGCGCGCCGCCGCGCGGCGATCATGCTGACCTACGCGATCGACGTGACGCTGGAAAACGAAGCTTCCGTGCTGGCACGCCACGCCGCGTCGCGCGACGTGATGCCGGCGCCCGACACCACCTATCGCCCGGTCGGCCAGGCGCAGGGCAGCGAGGCACGCCCGCTGGTGATCGGTGCCGGGCCGTGCGGGCTGTTCGCGGCCCTGATCCTGGCCGAGATGGGCTTCCGCCCGATCATCCTGGAACGCGGCCGCATCGTGCGGCAGCGCACGAAGGATACCTGGGGCTTCTGGCGCCGGTCGGTGCTGGACCCGGAATCGAACGTGCAGTTCGGCGAAGGCGGCGCCGGCACCTTCAGCGACGGCAAGCTGTACAGCCAGATCAAGGATCCACGGCATCTCGGCCGCAAGGTTCTGACCGAATTCGTGCTGGCCGGGGCACCACCGGAAATCCTGGTGGACGCCAAGCCGCATATCGGCACCTTCCGCCTGGTCACCATGGTCGAAGCGATGCGCCGAAAGATCGAGGCGCTGGGCGGCGAATACCGCTTCGGCACCAGGGTGGAAGCGCTGCTGCTGGATGGCGCCCGCGCCGTGCAGGGCGTGCGGCTTGAGGGCGGCGAGACGATCGCCGCCGACCACGTGGTGCTGGCGATCGGCCACAGCGCGCGCGACACCTTTGCCGCACTGCATGCCCAGGGCGTGCGGATCGAGCCGAAACCGTTCTCGATCGGCGTGCGCATCGAACATCCGCAGGGCATCATCGACCGCGCGCGCTACGGCACCTTTGCCGGCCACAGGCGATTGGGCGCCGCGGACTACAAGCTGGTGCATCACGCCAGCAACGGGCGCGACGTGTACAGCTTCTGCATGTGTCCCGGCGGCACGGTGGTGGCGGCAGCGTCGGAGCCTGGCCGCGTGGTGACCAACGGCATGAGCCAGTATTCGCGCAACGAACGCAACGCCAATGCCGGCATCGTGGTCGGCATCACGCCCGCCGACTATCCGGGCGATGCATTGGCCGGGGTGGAATTCCAGCGGCGCTGGGAGGCAGCGGCGTTCCGCGCCGGCGGCGGCAGCTATGCCGCGCCCGCGCAGCGCGTGGGCGACTTTTTGGCCGCGCGGGCCTCCACCGCGCTGGGGTCGGTCGTGCCGTCGTATCGCCCCGGTGTCACACCCGCCGATCTCGCCGCCTGCCTGCCGGATTTCGCCGTCGCCGCGATCCGCGAAGCGCTGCCTGTCTTCGGCCGCCAGATTTCTGAATTCGACATGGATGATGCGGTGATGACCGGCGTGGAAACGCGCACCTCCTCGCCCATCCGCATCCGGCGCGGTGCTGATTTCGCCAGCATCAACACACCTGGCCTGTTCCCGGCCGGCGAGGGCGCGAGCTATGCCGGCGGCATCCTCTCGGCCGGGGTGGATGGCATCAGGGTGGCCGAGGCGGTGGCACGATCCATCCTGGGTGTGACCATCGCGGACGCCGCAGCGTAGGGTGCGGCAGGCAATGGCAAGGTGCCCGCCATGAACGACGTGCCGACCGCCGCAACCGCCACGCCCGAAACGGTGCCCGCCCCGTACGCGGGCCCGCATCGCATCGTCATCGTCGGCGGGGGGGCCGCGGGGCTGGAACTGGCCACGCGCCTGGGCAACACGCTGGGCAAGACCGGCCGCGCCCAGGTCACGCTGGTGGAACGCGCGCGCACGCATCTGTGGAAGCCGCTGCTGCACGCGGTGGCCGCCGGCAGCCTGGATCGCGCGCAGCACGAGCTGCACTACCTGGCGCAGGCGCATTGGCACCATTTCACCTATCGCTTCGGCGCGATGGATGGGCTGGATCGCGGCGCCAGGCGCATCCACATGGCCGAAACCCACGACGACGAAGGCCGCATGATCACGCCTGCGGCGACGCTGGCCTACGACACGCTGGTGCTGGCGGTAGGCAGCGTGACCAACGATTTCGGCACGCCAGGTGCGGCCGAATTCGCGGTGCCGCTGGAAACCCCAGACCAGGCCAGCCGCTTCCACCGCCGCCTGGTCAATGCCTGCCTGCGCGCCAACGCCCAGGACGGCCCGGTGCGGCCCGGGCAGTTGCACGTCGCCATCATCGGCGCCGGCGCCACCGGCACGGAACTGTCGGCCGAGCTGCACCGCACCGCACGCGCGCTGGTGGCCTATGGCCTCGACCATATCAATCCGGAGCGCGACATCCGCATCATCCTGGTGGAAGCAGCCCCGCGAATCCTGCCCGCGCTGCCCGCGCGCATTTCGCAGGCCACGCTGGCGCTGCTGCGCTCGATGGGGGTGCAGGTGCGTGCCGGCACGCGGGTCAGTGCCGTGCGGGCCGATGGCGTGGAGTTCGCCGATGGCAGCTTCCTGGCGTCGGAGCTGGTGGTGTGGTCGGCCGGCGTGAAGGGGCCGGACTTCCTGCGCGATCTTGGCCTGCCCGTGAACCGCGGCAGCCAGCTGGTCGTCGATCAGGCCTTGCGCACCGAGGATCCGGACATCTTCGCGATGGGCGACTGCGCCGCGTGCCCGCGGCCGGGCTTCGACCAGCCGGTGCCGCCGCGCGCCCAGGCCGCGCACCAGCAGGCGTCGCACCTGGCGCGCACGCTGACCGACCGGCTGGCGGGCAAGCCGCCGCTTCCGTACGTGTATCGCGACTTCGGCTCGCTGGTGTCGCTGGGCCGCTACAGCACGGTGGGCAGCCTGATGGGCTTCCTGGTCGGCCGCAGCATGGTCATCGAAGGTTTCTTCGCGCGCCTGATGTACCGGTCGCTGTACAAGATGCACCTGGCGGCGCTGCATGGCAGCCGCTCGATGCTGTGGCGCACGCTGCAGGGGTTGTTCTCGCCACGGCCGGAAACCCAGGTGAAGTTGCATTGACCCCGGACTTGATCAACCACGATCCCATCGCGATCGCGCGCAGCTACCTGGCGGCCATGGAGGCGCGCGACCTCGCTGCGGCCCAGGCCCTGCTGGCAGAAAACTTCGCCATGGTGTTCCCCGGCGGCGTGCGCTTCACGCAGTTGAGCGAACTCGTGGCCTGGGCACGCCCGCGCTACCGGCATGTGCAGAAGCGGTTCACCCGCTTCGATGCCGCCGCCGCGGCCGACGGCACCGTGGTAACCTGCTTCGGCACGCTGGAAGGCGCCTGGCCCGATGGCACCACGTTCGGCGGCATCCGCTTCTGCGACTGGTTCCTGGTGGGCGCCGACGGACTGATCCACCGGCAGGAAGTTTGGAACGACCTGGCGGAGACCGGGCGGCAGAGTTGAGGCGGGTTGTGGCCCCCCACCCTTGGATGCGCTCCGCGGGTGAGCCGGGTCGGCCGACGCTGCTAGCACTCCCGAACGGGAGACCGGCCTCGCCTTCGGCAGCAAAGCGATCGCGCCATTTGCGCACGGTGCGCGGCGTCGTGCCGATCGCCGAGGCCACCGCCTCGACCGTCTGCCCCTGCTGCAGGCGCTGCACAATCAGCCTTCGACCATGCGGCGTGGTTCGGGCATTCTCATGGCTGTCCATCCGGGGCTCCGGCTTGGTGGTTGATGGTGTGGCAACCACAGCCTCCACCCCCAGCCCCGGAGGGACAACCTCCATAGCAACGACAGCTAGAGCGTTCTCAAGTCAGGCGGAATCGCCTGACGACTCGGAAAACGCGACCAGTGAAGAAGATAGAGCGATTTCCGTGCGCCAATGCGAACGGAAAACGCTCTAGCCTTGATCCGCATGGCCGAGATCGTCTCGCTCAACCTGCTGATCCTGCTGGGTGCCACGCTGACGCTGGCCGGCATCCTGACGTCATTGGCCGCCAGCCGGTTCGGCGCGCCACTGCTGCTGGTGTTCCTGGGCCTGGGCATGCTGGCCGGCGAGGACGGGCTGCTGGGCCTGACCTTCGATGACACGCGCGCGACCTATCTGGTCGGCACCATCGCGCTGTCGGTGATCCTGTTCGATGGCGGCATGCGCACGCGCTTCGCCATCTTCCGCCTGGCGGTGGCGCCTTCGGTGCTGCTGGCGACCCTGGGCGTGGTCGTGACCGGCGCGCTGACCGGGGCGGCGGCGCATTACCTGGTGGGGTTGTCCTGGCCGTCGGCGCTGCTGGTCGGCGCGGTGGTCGGCTCGACCGACGCGGCGGCCGTGCTGTTCCTGCTGCGCGCCGGCGGCGTGCAGCTCAGCCAGCGCGTCGGCGCGCTGCTGGAGGTGGAAAGCGGCCTGAACGACCCGATGGCGGTGCTGCTGACGCTGCTGCTGGTCGGCGTGGTGCAGTCCGGCACGACCGAGCCGGTGGCGGTTGCCGTGTTCCTGGCGAAGCATGCCGTGCTGGGCGCGGGGTTCGGCATTGGCGGCGGCTTCCTGGCACGGCTGGGGCTGCAGCGGCTCAAGCTGCCCGCGGGCCTGCGCCCGCCGCTGGCCGCGGCGTTCGGCGTGGGCGTTTCAGCGGCCGCCTCGGTGGCCGACGGGTCGGGGCTGCTGGCCGCCTACCTGGCCGGGCTGATCCTGGGCAACCGCCATGTCGAGGGCCTGGCCAGCATCCTGGATTTCAGCGAGGCGCTGACCTGGCTGGCACAGATCGCGATGTTCCTGGTGATCGGCCTGCTGGTCACGCCCACGCAGCTGCTGCGCCACCTGGAAGCGGGGCTGATCATTTCGGCCGCGCTGGCCTTCGTGGCCCGGCCGGTGGCGGTGTGGCTGTGCCTGATCCCGTTCCGCTTCACCTGGCGCGAGAAGACCTTCGTGTCCTGGGTGGGCTTGCGCGGGTCGGTGGCGGTGCTGCTGGCCGCCATCCCGGCGCTGGCCGGACTGCCGGACGGGCAGCTCTACTTCAACCTGGCCTTCATCGTGGTGCTGAGCTCGCTGCTGGTGCAGGGCTGGACCCTGCGGCGCGTGGCGACCGCGCTGGGCCTGGTGCTGCCGGGTGCTGCGGCACCCGTGCGGCACGCCGTGCTCGATCTGCCGGGCGCCCCTGGCAGCGAGATCTTTGCGCTGGAGCTGCTGCCCGACAGTCCGGCGCTGCACCGCGCCCTGCCGCCCTGGGCGCGCCCGCTGCTGCTGCTGCGCGATGGCCTGCTGTCCGTGCCAGGGCCGGACCCCGCGCTGCTGCCGGGCGACACGCTTTACCTGCTGGCGCCGCCGGGGCGCGAGACGGAGCTCGACCGGCATTTCGCGGTCGCCACCGACGAAGCCCCGCTGGGCGCCTTCAGCGTGGAAGGCACGGCCGAGATCGCCGCCCTGGCCGCCGCCTATGGCGTGGCGCCGCCGCCGGTGCCCGAAGGCGAGACGGTGGCCGACCTGTTCGCCGCCGAATATGGCGGCTTCGTCGGCCTGGGCGATCGCCTCCGGCTGGGCGCGCTGTCGCTGGCCGCCGAGGAGGTGGCCGAGGGCCGGGTGCAGCGTGCTGCGATCGACCTGGAGGCGGTGCCGGATCGGCGCGATGCGCCGCGGCTGCTGTTGCGCCGTGCGCGGCTGGCGCTGCGCCGCCTGCGCCGGCGGTTGTTCAGTCGCGCGAAGGAGTTCTCGGCGCCGCGTGAGTCGGGATCGGAGTCGCCGCCGCGCGTCCCCGACTGAGGCGAAGCAGAAGCGGCAGCCCGGTCTGGCTTGCGTGGCGCGTTGCTTCGCCGAGTCATCCCGGGTGCACGAATTCAGAAATTCCCGGGCGATTTATTCATTCTGCCCCGGCCCGACATGTATTCGGCAATTTGCTGGCATTGCCGGGCATTCGTGAACACAGGGTAAACCCAAGGCAATCCGCCGCTTTCCCGCCGCATTTCGTGCTTGACGGGACCATAGAAAAGCGTCGGGGTTTGTATTAGGACGCTGGCTGGCCCGATTCGCGTCCGCGCGGGCCTGGAACGTGGCTTTCGCAACCTCGGGGGCGGTGCCGCGTCGAACTCGGCGCACGGACGTGAACGCGAAGGGAGAACGCCCAATGGATGAAATGCTCGACGCCCCCGATGCCGAACCTCCAGGGTCGGCCACGGGCGTCCTGGAACGCCCGATCTTTCCGGCCACCATCAAGGAGCGCGAGCGCGGCGCCGCCTTCCCGCAATCCGAACGCTCCCGCGGCTTCCGCCGAAAATTCTTCCCCGACGCCACCGCCTCCGACTGGAACGACTGGCGCTGGCAGCTGCAGCATCGCATCCGCGACCTGCGCCAGCTTTCGAAGGTCATCCGGCTCTCGGACGACGAACAAGGCGCCGTGGCGCGCCACACCGGCCCGCTGCCGGTCGGCATCACGCCTTATTACGCCAGCCTGCTGAGCGAGACCGACGCGACCCAGGGCCTGCGGCGGACGCATATTCCGGTGAATGGCGAGTATCTGCGCCTGCCCGGCGAGGCGGACGATCCGCTGGGCGAGGACCACGATGCCGCGGTACCCGGCCTGGTGCACCGCTACCCCGACCGCGTGCTGTTCCTGACCACGGGGTTCTGCAGCACCTATTGCCGCTACTGCACCCGCAGCCGCATGGTCGGCGGCGGCGGCGAGGTCACCTTCAGCCTGAAGCAGTGGCAGCGTGCCATCGACTACATCGCCGCCCACCCTGAAATCCGCGACGTGCTGCTGTCCGGCGGCGACCCGCTGACCATCGCCACCGACAAGCTGGAATGGCTGCTGAGCCGGCTGCGCGCCATCCCGCATGTGGAATTCCTGCGCATCGGGTCGAAGGTGCCGGTGGTGCTGCCGCAACGCATCACGCGGGATCTCACGCGCATGCTGCGCCGCTACCATCCGCTGTGGATGAGCATCCACTTCACCCACCCGGATGAACTCACGCCCGAAGTCGCCGAAAGCACTGCCCGGCTGGCCGATGCGGGCATTCCGCTCGGCTCGCAGTCGGTGCTGCTGAAGGGCATCAACGACGACCTGCCGACCATGCGCACGCTGATGCACGGGCTCTTGAAGCTGCGGGTGAAGCCGTACTACCTCTATCAGTGCGACCCGATCTCGGGCTCCGCCCATTTCCGCACCAGCGTGGAAGCGGGGCTCGACATCATTCGCGGCCTGCGCGGCCACACCACCGGCTACGCGGTGCCGCATTTCGTGGTCGATGCGCCGGGGGGCGGCGGCAAGATCCCGCTGCTGCCGGATTTCGTGGTTGGCCGCGACGGCGATGATCTGCTGCTGCGCAATTTTGAAGGCGGCGTGTATCGCTATCCTGACCCCGCCGGCAGGCTGGGTGGCGACCGGGTGGTCGATCCCGCCGTTGCTGCCGGCGCGGGTGGTGTGCCAAGCCAGCCATGAAGCTCGCCTTCACCTACGACCTGAAATCCGCCTGGCTGGCGCGCGGCCTGGACGCCGAGGCGGCGGCCGAGTTCGACAGCCCGCTCACCATCAACGCCATCGCCACGCATTTTGCCGCGCGGGGATTCTCGGTCGATCGGATCGGCGGCGTGCACGAGCTGCTGCCGCGCCTGGCCGCCGGCGAACGCTGGGATTTGGCCTTCAACATCTGCGAGGGGTTCCTGGGCAGCGCGCGCGAATCGCTGGTGCCGGCGCTGTTCGAGCATGCCGGCGTGCCGTGCGTCTTCAGCGATGCGGCGGTGCTGGCGCTGTGCCTGCGCAAGGATTTCTGCAAGCAGGTTGTGCGGGACGCCGGCGTGCCGACGCCGGATTTCGCGGTGCTGCACGGCGCCCCCGCCGCGGGCTGGGACAGGCTCGATTTCCCGGTCTTCGCCAAGCCGGTGGCCGAGGGCACGGGCAAGGGCGTGGGGCTGGCATCGCGCTGCCCCGATGCGCCCAGGCTGCGCCGCACCGCCGCCGCGCTGCTGGAGAAATTCCGCCAGCCCGTCCTGGTTGAATCCTACCTGCCGGGCCGCGAATTCACCGTGGGCATCATCGGCACCGGCCACGCCGCCGAAGCGATCGGCTGCATGGAGGTGACCGCCAAGGGGGTGACCGGCAAGCGCGGGGCCACGCTGGCCTATGGCTACGACGAGAAGCAGGATTTCCGCGCGCGCGTGACCTATACCACGGTCACCGACGAAACCGCCCGCGCCGCCATGGATGTCGCGCTGGCCGCCTGGCGGGCGCTGGGCTGCCGCGATGCCGGGCGCATCGACCTGCGCTGCGATGCCGCCGGCCAACCGCACTTCATCGAATGCAATCCGCTGGCCGGGCTGAACCCCGAGGATTCCGACCTGGTGATCATGGGCCAGTTGCAGGGCCGCGACGCCGGTTGGCTGTACGACCGCATCATGGCGGCGGCCCTGGCACGGCTCGGCCTGGCCTGGCCCGTCCGCGCCGCGGCGTGAAGCACCGCGCGCCACTCCGGATCGCCGTGCTGCACCAGGCGGTGCCGCCCGATGCGCCGGCCGACGAACAGGACGTGCTGGAGGAAGTCTCGGCCGTCAGCGACGCGCTGCGGGCACTGGGCCATGCGCCATCGGCCATGCCGATCAGCCTCGATCTGGGTGCCGCCGCGGAACGGCTCCGCGCGGAAAAACCCGACCTGGTGTTCAACCTGTGCGAGTCGCTGCCGGGCGCCGGGCGCGGCGGCAAGCTCGCCGCCGTGCCGCCGGCCCTGGTCGAGGCGCTGGGCATCCCGATGACCGGCAACAGCGCCGCCGCGCTGGCGGTCACCGCCTGCAAGCTGGCCACCAAGCGCCAGTTCCGCGCCGCCGGCATCGCCACCCCCGCCTGGCTGCCCGATGGCGCTGCCGAGCCGCAGGGTCCGCTGATCGTGAAAAGCCAGGACGAGCACGCCTCGATCGGCCTGGGCGCCGACAGCGTGGTGCCGGACGCGGGGTCGGCCCGCGCCCTGATGGCGTGCCGTGCCGAGAAATTCGGCGGCGCCTGGTTCGCCGAGCAGTATATCGACGGCCGCGAGTTCAACCTGGCCCTGGTGGCGGATGGCCAGGGCGGCGTGAGCGTGCTGCCGATCGCCGAGCAGGTGTTTCTCGACTCCTGGCCCAGCAACCGGCCGCGCATCCTCGATTATGCCGGCAAGTGGGATCCGGCCGATCCGACCTATCCGCTGGTCGAGCGCAGCTTCGGCACCGCCGATGCCGCGCTTGCCGCGCGGCTCGATGCGATGGCGCGCGCCTGCTGGCACGAATTCGGGCTGGCCGGCTATGCACGCGTCGATTTCCGCGTCGCGCACGATGGCACGCCCTTCGCGCTGGAAGTGAACGCCAACCCGTGCCTGACGCCCGAGATGGGCATTGCCTCGGGCGCCGAGGCGGCGGGGATGACCTATGCGGACCTGATCGCGCGGATTCTTTCGGCAGCACTGCCCCCTCCCTGTCCCTCCGCCGCTCAGGTGCGGGAGGGGGACAGGAAGGGGCCAGCTTTCCGCACCCACACCCTGACCGGTGATCCCGAAGCCGTCGAACACCTCGCCGCCGCCACGAAATTCTTTGCGCCGCACGAAGTGGCCGTGGCGCGCGAGCTGGCGCAGGCGGCGGCCGACGGCGATGCGCATTACCGCATGCTGTATGCCGACGGCGCCGAGGGGCTGGACGGCTGGGCCTGCTTCGGCCCCACGCCCTGCACCGACGGTGCCTGGGACCTCTATTGGGTGGTGGTGCATCCGCGCGCGCAGCGCACCGGGCTGGGTGGCGCGCTGGTCGACGCTGCCGCGCGTGCGGCTGCCGCGCAGGGCGGGCGCGCGCTCTATGCCGAGACCGCCGGCAAGCCGCAATACGCCCCCACCCGCGCCTTCTATCTGAGCGAGAAATTCCGCTGCCAGGCGACGCTGCCCGACTTCTACGCGCCGGGCGATGCCAAGCTCACCTTCTGCCGCGCGCTTGCCTGATCCCGTTGCGGGGGCGACACTACCGCGACAGGGAGGCTACCCATGCGCCTGCTCGCGCCCGCGATCGTCGCAGTGCTGCTCGCGGCGTGTTCCGCCACCGATTTCCGCCAGCCGGTCGCCGCCTTCGACGACGCGGTGAACGAAGGCGGCCGCCTGGTCGATGCCTATGGCCGCGAGCGGGCCGAGGCGAATTTCGCGCTGCGCCGCGCCGCCATCGCGCAACGCCAGGACCTGATCAATCTGCGCAGCGCCGATTGCCGCCCCGGTGCCGCGCCGCAAGCCTGCACGCTGCGCGTGGGCCCCGGCCGCACCGTGATGGCAGCCCCCGTGCCGGCGGCGCGCCCGGCCGAACTGGCCGCGGCCCTTGCCGCCTATGCCGACAACCTGGCCGCCGTGGCCGGCGCCGAGACCGAGGCGGATTTCGACCGCGCCGCCCAGAAGCTGACCGATGCGGTGCGCGGCCTGGCCGCCAAGGTGCCGGGGCGGGGCGACAATGTCGCCGCCCTGGCCGATCCCGCGGGCGCCCTGTTCGGTGCGCTGGGGGGGCTCGCGTTGCAGCAGCGGCGCTTCACGCTGCTGCGCAACGCCATCAACGCCGCCGACCCCGCGGTGCAGGATGCGGCGACCGCGCTGGCCGAGGTCACCGGCGGCCAGCGCGAGCAGGCGGCAAATGACCGCGCCACCCTGATCGGCGCCATGGCAGTGCAGTTCAACGCGCTGCAGGCCTCGTCCGGCGCGGCTGGTGCCGCCGCGATCGCCCAGCGCGAGGCGCTGCTGACCCGCTTCACCGCGCTGCAGGAACAGCAGCGCCGGCTGCTGGCTGACGATCCTGCCGCCGAGCTGCGCAAGCTGGGTGAAGCGCATGCCGCGCTGCGCCGCGGTGTGAACGATCCCACGCCGCCGATCGCGCAACTGACCGACCAGTTGAAGCGGCTGAGCGACCGTTTGCGCCGCGCCGCCGACGCCGTGCAGCGCCTGTCCTGAGGAGTTTGCGATGGCCGCGCCGCCGAAATCGAAGCCGCCCTACGTGCCTGGCGCGTCGGTGGCCCCCGCCCAGGCGGGACCGGCCGAGGCGATGCAGCAGCAACTGGACCTGCTGCAGAAGAACATCGACGCACTGTGGGACCGCTACGACGCGGGCATGGGCAAGGACGACCGCGACGGGCTGATGGCGCTGTCGCAGGCGCTGGTCGAGATGGAGCTGGAACGCAGCGACCTGAAGCTGAAGCTGGAGGCCATCAAGGTCACCTCGCCGCGCTGGGACGCGATCCTGGCCACGCTGCGCGCCGTCAACGCCGACATGACCGAAGGCATGAAGACGCTGAAGAAGATCGTGCAGGCGGTGAACCTGGCGCAGAATGCGGTGAAGGCGATCAAGGGCGTCGCCGGCGCACTGCTGTAACCGTGCGCAACCCCGCCATGCGGCGGGCGCGGGCGAAACGATACAAACGAAACCCTCCGCTGTGCCTTGCGAAACAACGGCGAAACTGCCTTCCCGGCATGGTCCGCGCGTCGCGGGGGATCGTCCCCGCCCCGCTTCGGAAGGACCGCCGCCATGACCTACTACGCCCCCGCCCACCTGCTCGGCGCACCCGCCGGCTTCGTCGGCCGCGTGCGCCACTGGATTGAGATCCGCCGCACGCTGGACGCGATCGCGCACATGGATGACCGCATGCTGGCCGATATCGGCTGGTACCGCGCGCCGCAGGTCCCGGCGCCGAAACCCCTGATCTGATCCCCCGGGGCTTCCCCGACCCGACCGCGTGATGCAAGGTGATGGCCAAGCATCCGCGCTCGGGGAGGATCACGATGCATCGTCGCCACCTGCTGCTGGCCACCGTGGCCAGCACCGGCCTTGCCGCACCTGCCATCATCGGCGTGGCCCATGCCCAGCCGCGCAATGCGTCCTGGCCACGGGCACTGACCATGGGTACGGCGGCACCCGGCGGCACCTATGCCATCTATGGTCCGGTCTGGGGGCAGCTGGCGCAGGAAGCCACCGGCATCAACATCAGCTACCGCACCACGCAGGGGCCGAACCAGAACATCATCCTGACCGACCGCAAGGAGGTCGAGCTGGGCATGGCCACCATGGGTGTCGCGCTGATGGCCTGGGAAGGCCGCGGCGACTGGACCCAGGGCAACCGGTTCAGGAACATCCGCGCCCTGTTCCCGATGTACGACACGCCGTTCCACGCCATCGCGCTGGCGCGGTCGAACATCACCGGCCACGCCGGGCTGCAGGGCAAAAGCGTGGGCGTGGGGCCGCGCGGCGGCACGCCCGGCACCTATTATCCGCTGATCCTGAAGGAGCTGGGCGTGACCCCCAGCGCCATCCGCTTCGGGTCCGGCACCGACATGGCCGGCCAGGTGGCGGATGGTCTGCTGGATTGCTTCGCGTTTGCCAGCGGCGTGCCGATCCCCGCCTTCAGCGAGCTGGAAACCCAGCACGACGTGAACTTCCTGGGCTTCAGCGACGCCGAGATCGAGAAGATCACCAAGGCCTTCCCGGAGCTTTCCAAGGGCGCCCTGCCGGTCGGTACCTATCGCAAGCAGCGCGGCCCCATTCCCATCGTGGGCGTGTACAATTTCGCCATCGGCCATCGCAGCCTGCCCGACGACCTGGTGTACGAGATCGTCAAGAGTGTGATGACGAACAACGCCCGCATGGTCCAGGGCAACGCCGCGGCCAAGGAAACCCTGCCCGAGAATGCCGCGAAAAACACGTTCCTGCCGTTCCATCCCGGTGCCGCGAAATGGTTCCGCGAAAACGGCCACGTCATCCCGGACGGTCTGGTCGCGGCCTGACGTCCACGCCGGGCGGCGGCATCGTCGCGCGGCGTGACGCCCTCGGCACTGCCGGGCTGGGCCGCCGCGATCGCGGCGGTCACGATGTGGTCGGGCTGGGCGGTGGCAACCCGTGGCACGCTTTCCGCCCATACCAGCCAGCTGGATGTGTGGGACCTGGTGGCGCTGCGCTTCATCGTGGCCGCCCTGATCACGGCACCCATCGCGATCCGCCATCCGCCGCGCCTGGGCCGGCTTGGCGCCGCGCGGGCGCTGCTGGCCGCCTGCGTCGGCGGCTTCAGCTTCAGCCTGTGCAACACTGGCGGCCTGGCTTTCGCGCCAGCCGCCCATGGCGGCGCCATGACGGCACCGCTGGGCGCCGTGTTCACCGGCCTGCTGGCGGCCTTCGTGCTGGGCGAACGGCTTTCCTCGCGCCGCGCGCTGGGGCTGGCGCTGATCGTGGCCGGGGCGGCGGCGGTGGTGCTGGCCAACCTGGTCGCGGCGCCGCCTGCGTCGCTGTTCCTGGGCCATGCGCTGTTCATCGCGGCCGCCCTGCAATGGGCAAGCTATATCGTGATCACCCGCCGCGCCGGGCTTTACCCGCTGGAGGCGCTGGCGATCGCCTGCCTTGGTTCGGCGCTGCTGTATTTGCCGCCGTGGCTGCTGCTGCGCGGGCCGGCGGTGCTGCTGCAGGCGCCGTGGCAAACGCTGCTGGTGCAGGGCTTCCTGCATGGCGTGATCGGGCAGACGGCGTCGATCGCGCTGTTCAATTTCGGCGTGGCGCGCCTGGGCGCCGGTCGCGCCGCCGCCTGCGGCGCGCTGGTGCCGCCGCTTGTGGCCGCCGGCGCCGCGCTGTTCCTGGACGAGGTGCCGAAGCTTTCCGAATTGCCGGGCCTGGCGGGGCTGACCATCGGCGTGTGGCTGGCCACCGCCGCCCCGCCCGCACGGCAGGCGCGCTGAACCGGCGCTTGCGCGCCCCGCCGCAAGACCCTAAGTCGCCAAAGTCCGGCGCCGTGCCGGCCAGCGAAGGGAAGCGTGCGATGGGCTACAGGGTCGCGGTTGTCGGTGCCACGGGGGCAGTCGGGCGCGAAATGCTGAAGACCCTGGCCGAGCGCAAGTTCCCGACCACCGAGGTGATCGCGCTCGCCTCCGGCCGCAGTGCCGGCAGCCAGGTGTCCTTCGGCGAGGACCAGGTGCTGACCGTCAGGAACCTGGAGGTCTTCGACTTCAAGGGCGTCGATATCGCGCTGTTCAGCCCGGGCGCCAGCGTGTCCGCCATTCATGCGCCGCGCGCCGCCGCCACGGGCTGCATGGTGATCGACAACACCAGCCAGTTCCGCATGGACCACGACGTGCCGCTGGTGGTGCCGGAAGTGAACCCGCATGCGCTGGCGCGCGCGCATAACCGCCGCATCATCGCCAACCCGAATTGCAGCACCATCCAGATGGTGGTGGCGCTGAAGCCGCTGCACGATCTGGCGCGCGTCCGTCGCGTGGTCGTTGCCACCTATCAGTCGGTTTCCGGCGCCGGCAAGGAAGGCATGGACGAGCTGCATGCCCAGACCAAGGGCATCTTCGTGAACGACCCGCCGCGGATCGAACAGTTCACCAAGCAGATCGCCTTCAACTGCATCCCCCATATCGACAAATTCATGCCCGACGGCTCGACCAAGGAAGAATGGAAGATGGCGGTCGAGACGCGGAAGATCCTGGATCCCGACATCGCCGTGGTCGCCACCTGCGTGCGCGTGCCGGTGTTCGTGGGCCATGCCGAGGCGGTGAACGTGGAGTTCGAGCGGCCCATCACCGTGGCCGAGGCCACGGCGGCGTTGCGCGACGCGCCGGGCGTTCAGGTCGTCGATGCGCGCGAGGATGGCGGCTACATCACGCAGCTGGATTGCGTTGGCGAGGACGCGACCTATGTGTCGCGGCTGCGCGCCGATCCCACCGTGAAGCACGGGCTGTCGTTCTGGTGTGTCAGCGACAACCTGCGCAAGGGTGCGGCGCTGAACGCCGTGCAGATCGCCGAGGCGCTGATCGCCGGCGACATGCTGGCGCGCCGCGCCGCCTGAGCCGCCGCGCCATGGCTCCGACCACCGCCGCCTGGCTGTGGGTTGTGCTGGGCGGCGTGTTCGAAGTGGTCTGGGCCGTGGGCCTCAGGCACACGCACGGGTTTTCGCGCCTGTGGCCATCCGTGCTGGTGATCGCCGCGATGGCCGCGAGCTTCTGGGCGCTGGCGCAGGGCCTGAAGCTGCTGCCCACCGGCACGGGCTATGCCGTGTGGGTGGGCGTGGGCGCGGTGGGCGCCGCCGCCTGGGGCATCGCCATGGAAGGCGAACCGGCAACCCTGGTTCGCATCGGTTGCCTGGGGCTGATCCTGGCGGGCATCGTGGGGCTGAAGCTGAGCCACGGCTGAGCCTGGCAGTCTCATCCTAGCCGTTCTGTCGGGATGCCCGCACCCGATCCTCGGCCTCGCGCAGCAGGCGGGTGGCGGTGCGGGCGTCGGCCGACAGGTGGGGCAAGGGACCGCGCACCGCCAGCACCGCCTCGATTGCCGCCTGCATGCGGGCCAGCGCCGGCGCATCGACCACACCCCGCGACGCGGCCAGGATCGCCTCGGCCTGCTGCTCCAACGTCACGCAACGGCCTCGGCCGGCCACAGCAGGGGCGGGTCGGCCAGCACGGCCTCGTGCGCGACCAGCGGCAGGTCGGAAAAACCCTCGGTCGCGGCGCGATCCAGCAGCGCGTGCACGCTGGAAACGGCGCGCGACAGCGCCTCGGCCGGCGGCTCGCCGTTCAGCCAGCGGCCCAGCAACAGCGCGGCCAGCACGTCGGTGGCACCGGGCGGGGCGGCCGGGACCAGCGGCGTGGCGACGGCCGCGGCACCGCCCTGGTACACCAGCAGGGTGGCCGATTGCTGCGGCAGGAACGGCAGGTCGAGCCCCGTGGCCAGCACCGCGCGCGGCCCGCCGGGACGCAGCTTTGCCCGGAGCAGGGTAGCCGCCGCCGCCGCTTCGGCCAGGCTGCCTGGCGTGGCCCCGGTCAGGAAGGCCAGGGTAAAGCCGTTCATCACCAGCACGTCGATCCGGCCCAGCGCGCGGTCGCGATAGAATTCCGGCATGCCGGGGCGCAGGGCCACGCGGCCGGCATCGCCGATCGTGGCGTCGCACACGAACAGCGCGGCCGAGTTCGCGGTCTTCACCCGCTCCGCCACGTCCAGCAGCGCGGCGCCGGTTTCCGCCGTGCCCAGGAAGCCGGCCAGGATCGCGCCGCAGTCGCCCAGGCTGCCGCGCGCGGCGATGCCGCCCAGCAGCTCGCTGACCGCATCGGTCGGCAGCATGCGGCCGGCGAAGCCGCTTTGTGACGGGTGATTGCTGAACAGCGCCGTCGGCACCCCCCAGGTCACGTGACCCAGCGCGGCCAGCGTGGCGACGCTGGCGGCCAGGCCCACCTGGCCGGTGGCGATCAGCGCATGGACGCCGAGCACGTTCATCGCGGCACGGTCATGAAGGGGGGATCCTGAGGGGGCTTGCGGTGCATGGTGCCGCGACCGGCGGCCCCTGCGCAACCACGGCCCCCCGTTAACGCTCGGGTCGTTGACGCAGCGCAGCACCGGGCCGTAGAAGGCGTGCACAACCGCGAGGATGATCCCATCGCCATGGACGCGCGCGACGCGCTGATGGTGGGCACCAAGACCGACGGCACGAAGGTCGCCCGCCCCCTTTCCCCTCACCTGCAGGTTTATCGGCCGCAACTGACCTCGGCGCTGTCGATCTTCCATCGCGTATCCGGCTGTGCGCTGGCGGTGGGGGCGCTGGTGCTGGTGTGGTGGCTGGTGGCCGCCGCCGGACGGCCGGAGTATTTCGCGACCGTGCAGGGCGTGCTCGGCAGCTGGCCGGGCCGCCTGTTCCTGTTCGGCTGGACCGCGGCGCTGTTCTACCACCTGAGCAACGGCATCCGGCACCTGTGGTGGGACAGCGGCCGAGGCCTTGACCTGCCCAGCGTCTATCGCTCGGGCTACATCGTGCTGGGGGCGACGGCGGGACTCACATTGGGGTCGTGGGTGGCCTGGTACGTGGTGCGCGCCTGATGGCCGCCATTAAGCCGGGCAGTGCTGCCATGCGCAGCGGGCTTGGGCGGGTGCGCGGGCTTGGCTCGGCCAAGGACGGCGTGGCGCATTGGTGGGCGCAGCGCGTCACCGCCCTGGCGCTGGTGCCGCTGACCCTGTGGTTCGTGTTCGGCATCGTCGCACTGGCCGGCGCGCCGCAGGCCCAGGTGCAGGCCTGGATCGCGCATCCGGTCAACACCGTGCTGCTGGTGCTGCTGGTGGCCACGACGTTTCATCACCTGACCCTGGGTGTGCAGGTCGTGATCGAGGACTACATCCATCAGGAAGGCCGCAAGCTGGCCCTGCTGCTGGCGGTGAAGGCGATGGCCGCGCTGTTCGGCCTGGCCGGCGTGCTGGCGGTGCTGCGGATCGCGCTGTAGGCCGCTGCGGCCTGCTGCGCGGCATGAAGGAAGGTGGTTGCACATGAACGCGATCAGCAAGCCGTCGCTGGGCGCCTATCGGATCGTCGATCACACCTATGACGTGGTGGTGGTGGGCGCCGGCGGCGCCGGCCTGCGCGCCTGTCTGGGCCTGGGTGCGGCGGGCCTCAAGACCGCCTGCATCACCAAGGTCTTCCCCACCCGCAGCCACACCGTGGCCGCGCAGGGCGGCATCGGCGCCGCGCTGGGCAACATGGGCGAGGATGACTGGCGCTGGCACATGTACGACACCGTGAAGGGGTCGGACTGGCTGGGCGACCAGGATTCCATCGAATACATGTGCCGCGAGGCGATCCCCGCGGTGATCGAACTGGAACACTACGGCGTGCCGTTCTCCCGCACCGAGGATGGGCGCATCTACCAGCGACCGTTCGGCGGTCACATCAAGGATTTCGGCAAGGGCGCGCCCGCGATGCGCGCCTGCGCCGCCGCCGACCGCACCGGCCACGCCATCCTGCACACGCTGTATCAGCAGAGCTTGAAGCACGAGGTGGAGTTCTTCGTCGAATACTTCGCGCTTGACCTGATCATGGACGAGGACGGCGGCTGCAAGGGCGTGATGGCCTGGTGCCTGGAGGACGGCACCATGCACCGCTTCCGCGCCCAGATGGTGGTGCTGGCCACCGGCGGCTATGGCCGCGCCTATTTCAGCTGCACCAGCGCGCATACCTGCACGGGCGATGGCTCGGCGATGGTCCTGCGCGCAGGGCTTCCCGTGCAGGACATGGAGTTCGTGCAGTTCCATCCCACCGGCATCTACGGCGCCGGCTGCCTGATCACCGAAGGTGCCCGCGGCGAGGGCGGGTACCTCACCAACTCCAACGGCGAGCGCTTCATGGAGCGCTACGCGCCCAGCGCCAAGGACCTTGCCTCGCGCGACGTGGTGAGCCGGTCGATGTCGGTGGAAATCCGCGAAGGCCGCGGCTGCGGGCCGGAGCGCGACCACATCCTGCTGCACCTGGAACACCTGGGTGCGGCCGTGCTGCACGAACGCCTGCCCGGCATTTCCGAGACCGCGAAAATCTTCGCCGGTGTCGATGTGACGCGCGAGCCGATCCCGGTGCTGCCGACCGTGCACTACAACATGGGCGGCGTGCCCACGAACTACCGCACCGAGGTCATCACCAAGACCGCGCAGGGCGACCGCGTGGTGTCCGGCCTGATGGCGGTGGGCGAGGCGGCGTGCGTTTCGGTGCATGGCGCCAACCGGCTGGGCACCAACAGCCTGCTGGACCTGGTGGTGTTCGGCCGCGCGGCCGCGCATCGCTGCGCCGAGATCCTCAAGCCTGGCGCAAGCCAGGCGCCCTTGCCGGCGCGCGCGGGCGAAGCGGCGCTGGACCGGTTCGACGCCACCCGCCACGCGCGCGGCGGCACCCGCGTGGCGGAGCTTCGCCTGGCCATGCAGAAGGCCATGCAAAGCCACGCCGCCGTGTTCCGCAATTCCGCCAGCCTGACCGAGGGCGTGGCGAAGATGCGCACCGTGCATGGCGGGCTTTCCGACATCGCGGTGACCGACCGCAGCTTGATCTGGAACAGCGACCTGATGGAGGCGGTGGAGTTGTCCAACCTGGTGGGCAATGCGCTGACCACCATCGTGGGTGCCGAGGCGCGCCACGAAAGCCGCGGCGCCCAGGCGCACGAGGACTACCCCGACCGCGACGACGTGAACTGGATGAAGCACACCCTGGCCTGGTGCGACGATGCGGGCAACGTGAAGCTCGACTACCGCCCCGTGACCATGACCACGCTGACCAACGAAGTGCAAAGCTTTCCGCCCAAGGCCCGGGTGTATTGAGGCGCCATCGCCTCACTCCCGGTTGCTTCGTCCTCTCCCTCCGGGTGAGGGCCGGGGTGAGGGTGACTGCCCCACGGTACCCGATCGAACAGCCTGCGACCCAACGGCAGGCAAGGAAAACCTAGACGCATGGCCACCTTCACCCTGCCGCCGAACTCCCGCATCAGCGCGGGCAAGACCCACGACGCGCCCGCGGGTGCCACGAACGTGCGCGAGTTCAAGGTGTATCGCTGGAACCCGGATGACGGCGCCAACCCGCGCACCGACACATACAGGATCGACATGGCGACCTGCGGCCCCATGGTCCTGGACGCGCTGATCAAGATCAAGAACGAGATCGACGGCAGCCTGACCTTCCGCCGCAGTTGCCGGGAAGGCATCTGCGGCAGTTGCGCCATGAACATCGACGGCACCAACACGCTGGCCTGCCTGAAGCCGATCGACGAGGTGGACGGCGCCGTGAAGATCACGCCGCTGCCGCACATGCCGGTGGTGAAGGACCTGGTGCCCGACCTGTCGCAGCCCTATGCGCAGCTGCGCAGCGTGGAACCCTGGCTGCAGGCCGAAACCGCCCCCCCGCCCGACGCCGAGCGTCGGCAAAGCAAGGACGAGCGCGCGAAGATCGACGGCATGTGGGAGTGCATATTGTGCTTCTGCTGCTCCACCGCGTGTCCGAGCTACTGGTGGAACGGCGACCGCTATCTGGGGCCGGCGGTGCTGCTGCAGGCGTATCGCTGGATCGCCGACAGCCGCGACGAGTCCACCGGCGCGCGGCTGGATGCTCTGGAGGACCCGTTCAAGCTCTATCGCTGCCACACCATCATGAACTGCACCAAGACGTGCCCCAAGGGCCTGAACCCGGCGGCGGCGATCGCGGAGATCAAGAAGCTGCTGGTGGAGAGACGGGGGTAGCTAGGACTGACTAAGGTCGAATAGGATTGATTTATAGATGCAAGCATCGGCTGCAACAGGAGGCTTTTGACGCTTTGAGAGCTCCTTTGGGAAGAAGCAAAGCGGAAGTTTTGGTTCTAAGGGCTCCGTAGAGGTCGATAGCTCGGCCAAGCTGGCCGCGCAGGCTGGGGACTCGAGGAATCGAATTAAGATTAGCTGAGTCAAGGGCAATAATTACGCAGAACTTAAAAAAAAGCGTATCAGTGACCTTCCAATCGGAATTGGCGATCCGCTATACCCAAGAATACGGAGTCTGGAAAAAGTTACGGCCCAGGGCTGCTACCCTGGGCCGCTCAACTCAGACCACAGCAGGGCCTGTGAAACCTCCTGCTGCGATGTCGTCATCATATGCGCATCGTAGCGCATATGCAATGCGACATTCCGTGAACGGTTTCGTTTGGTCGAAGAGGTTAACATGACCAACGAACGCTATGTCCGCCGCCCTTCACGCATCATCAATCCGCGTGATGTTCCCATCATCAAGAAGCGTATTCGGAATGGGGAGTTCCTCAACCGGATTGCCGCAGACTACGATGTGAACCCTGGGCGTATCTCGGAAATCAAGACCGGGCATCGCTTCAAGGAGATCCCGGCGGCGCAGTAAACCGGGGCGGGGCGAGGCTAGTCCTCGCCCCAACCGATTAGGCTGCTTTCCCCAAAGCCCTCCTCACCGCCCCCGGCTCCGTCGCAATCACCGCCAGCAGAATCCGCGCCGTCCGATCCGGCCGCCGTCGCCCCTGCTCCCACGCCTGAACCGCTGTCACGTCCAGCCCGAACTCCCGCGCGAACGCCGCCTGCGACAAGTCCATCCGCGCCCGCAGCGCCGCCACGTCCACCGGGTCCGGGATCAGTTCGTCGCGCAATGGCGGGTCCAGTTCGCCACGGAGATGCGCGCGCACTTCCTCAATCGCCGCCACCATCTGCCTGCCCCGCCGTGTCATCGCCGAGGTCTTCGCGGAGACCTTCGATGGCCGCGCGGATCGCTTTGCGATCGCCTTCATTCAAATCCTCCTTGTCGCTCTTGGCATAGGCCATGAGCAGTGCGACCACGCCGGGCGCCGGCATGAAGAAATAGATCACGCGCGCCCCGCCACTTTTGCCGCGCCCGCCGCGGGCAACGCGCGCCTTGCGGGCACCACCCAGGCCCTGAATCACCGGCCAGGCATCCGGCCGCGATGAAATCTCGGCTTCCCCCGCCTCGCGCTCCGCCACCGTCAACAGCCGGCGCACCTGACGCTCGTAAAGGCGGGTCGCGATGCGCCGTATCACGGGGCGAAGATATACGACACTGTCTTACCCCATTCAACCACCCGCCTTGCCGCACCCCCACGCCCGCCCCGATCATCCGCCCCGCATGCACGCCCCCACGCTGCCACCCGAAGCCCTCCACCTGCCCTTTGAGGACGGCCCCTTCCGCATGGCCATGGGCCTGACGTCGTGCCCCGAGGCCGACTGGATCGAGCTCGACGACCGCTACCTTCCGGAAATGGCCGAGCGCCGCGACCTGCTGGCCACGCGCCACGCCGAGGTCTTCGCCGCAACCCCAAACGCCGCCCCCGCCGGCGCCGAACTGCTTCGCGTGCTGGCCACCCACCTAGCCGCCACCTACCCCGCCTGGTTCCGCCGCGACGGTGAAACGCTGCACAACCTGCTCACCGGCGAGGCGTGGAGCCTCGACTCCCTGGCGCACGACCCGCTGGAACTCGCGGGCCGCCTGGTGCAGGAGGATTTGTGCCTGGTCCGGCCCGACCCGGCCGGCCCGATCCTCGATGCCGCCGTGCTGTGCGCCCCCAGCCGCTGGCGCTTGGCCGAGAAGATCGGCCGCCCGCTGCAGGACGTGCACGGGCCGGTGCCGTTCTATGCCGACCGGCTGGGCAGCCCGGTCGATCGCTTCATGCGCAACCTGCGCCCGGGCCGCATCGCGATGCGCATGAACTGGTCGGTGGTCGATGACGGCGCCTTGTTCCAGCCCACCGGCAAGCACCGCACCCAGGCCGACCCCTCCTTCACGGCAGAGAACGCCGGCACGCGCCTGTTCCTGCGCACCGAGCGGCAGACCTTCCGGCTGCTGGAAACCTCGGGCGCGGTCGTGTTCACCATTCGCGTGCACAGCTATCCGATGGCCCGCGTCGCGTCGGCGCCGGGTGCGGCGGCGCGGCTGGCCGGCGCGGTGCGGGCGCTGCCGGCCGAGATGCGCGCCTACAAAAGCCTGCCCGTGTTCATCGAGCCACTGCTGGGCTACCTGGATGCAGCGGCCGAATCGCCTATCCTGCCCAGCGCATGACCCAGCCCCCTCGCCGCAACCGCCCGCCGGGCTTCACCACCCGCGCGATCCACCACGGCTACGACCCCGCGCAGCACCAGCGCGCGGTCGGCGTGCCGGTCTATTTCACCTCGACCTACGGGTTCGAGAGCGTGGCGGAATCCGAAAGCGTGGCCGAGGCCGCCGGCGCCACCTATGCGCGCGAGCACAACCCCACCACCGCGCTGCTGGAAGCCCGCCTGGCCGAGCTGGAGGGCGCGGACGCCGCGGTGGCGGTGGCCAGCGGCATGGCGGCGGTGGGCACGCTGATGCTGTCGTTGCTGTCGGCCGGCGATGCGCTGGTGGTGCACCGCACGCTCTATTCCAACACCTACAGCCAGGTGCACCAGGCGCTGCCCCGCCTCGGCATCCGCATCATCGCGGCGGACCTGTCCAATCCAGGGAACCTCGATGCCGCGCTGCGCGACGGCCCGAAGCTGGTGTATTGCGAGACCCCGGTGAACCCCACGGCCGAGGTGCTGGACATCGCGGCCCTGGCGGCGCGGGCGCATGCGGCCGGCGCCAGGCTGGTGGTGGACAGCACGTTTGCCTCGCCCGCAGTGCAGCGGCCGATCGCGCATGGCGCCGACCTGGTGCTGCATTCGCTGACGAAATACATCAACGGGCATGGCGACATGCTGGGTGGTGCAGTGATCGGCGATGCCCACACCATTGCCACGCTACGGTCCACGGGGTTGCGCTACATCACGGGCGCCACGCTGTCGCCGATGGCGGCGTTCCTGGCGCTGCGCGGGCTGAAGACGCTGGCGCTGCGCATGGATCGCCACGCGGCCACGGCGCAGGCGATCGCCGAGCTGCTGGCGGCGCATCCGGCCGTGGCCTGGGTGCGCTATCCGGGCCTGGCAAGCTCGCCCGGCCACGCGGCAGCATTGCGGCAGATGGCGAACGGCTCCGGCATGATGGCCTTCGCGCTGAAATCGGGCTTCGAGGGCGCGCGCGCCTTCATGGACCGGCTGCACCTGGTCACCCGCGCGGTCAGCCTGGGCGATGCGGAAACGCTCATCATGCATCCCGGCGGGCTCACGGCCGCGCGCGCCCGCAGCAACCCCGCCGCGCGCCTGGCCGAAGGGGTCGAGCCGGAGATGATGCGCCTGTCGGTCGGGCTGGAGGATGCGCAGGACCTGCTGGACGACCTGGAGCAGGCGCTGGACGGCGCCTGACAGCAGTGCCGACACTGCCTGCATGAGCAGCCTGACCACCCTGACCACCCGCAGCCTCGACCCCGCCCTGGCCGACCACTGCGCCACGATCGCGCTGGGTCATGTCCGGCAGGAGTATCCCAACCGGCTGGACCAAACTCTGGAGGATGCCGCGGACCTGCTGTCGCCAAGCCGGCTGCATCCGATCTTCTACGGCAGCTATGACTGGCATTCCTGCGTGCACAGCCACTGGATGCTGGCGCGGCTGCTGCACCGCTTCCCCGCTTTGCCCAGCGGCCCCGCGATCCAAAAACTGTTCGACGAAAACGTCACGGCCGCCAAGGTTGCGGCCGAGTGCGCGTATTTCCAGCGCCCCAGCGCCGGCGGCTTCAAGCGGCCCTATGGCTGGGCCTGGCTGTTGAAGCTGCATGCCGAGCTGCGGCGCCTCGACGCGCCCTGGGCCGCCACGCTGGAACCGCTGGCCGCGATCATCGTGCGGCGCTTCACCGCCTGGCTGCCGAACGCCACCTATCCGGTGCGCGTGGGTACGCATTTCAACACGGCCTTCGGCCTGCGCCTGGCGGCCGACCACGCCGAGGCCACCGGCAACGTGCCCTTCGCTACCCTGCTGCGCGATACCGCGCTGCGCTGGTACGGCGACGACCGTGCCTGCCCCGCCTGGGACGAACCCGGCGGCGACGACTTCCTGTCGCCCGCGCTGATCGAAGCCGAGTGCATGCGCCGCCTGCTGCCCGCAGATGACTTCGCGCCTTGGTTCAAGGAATTCCTGCCCCGCCTGGCACAGGGCGAGCCCGCACGACTGTTCCGCCCCGCCATCGTCGCCGACCGCGCCGATGGCCGCACCGCGCACCTGGACGGGCTGAACCTCAGCCGCGCCTGGTGTTTTCGGGCGTTGGCCGCAGCCTTGCCCGCGCCTGATCGGCTGCTGCGGTCTGCCGAGGAACATCTCGATGCGGCGCTGTCGCACATCGCCGACGACTACATGGGCGCCCACTGGCTCGGAAGCTACGTGGTGCTCGCGTTGGACGAGACCAGTTAGATTTGCACGCCGCCCAGCTGTGCCTTCGGATACCGCGTGCCTGCCACTGCGTCCTTCGGCACCGCATGGGACAGCGCCGCGACCTCGGAGTCGGTCAGCTGCACCGCGAGCGCGCCAAGATTCTCCTGCAGCCGATCCAGTCGCCGCGTGCCAGGGATCGCCACCACGTCCGGCCCCTGCGCCAGCACCCAGGCCAGCACCAGTTGCGCCGGCGTGCAGCCCTTGGCGGCGGCCAGCGCGGCCACGCGATCGACCAGCGACAGGTTCCTGGCGAAATTCTCGCCCTGGAAGCGCGGATGCGCGGCGCGCCGGCCGCCCACATCCGCCTCGGTGCGCACCATGCCGGTCAGCAGCCCGCGGCCCAGCGGCGCGTAGGCGACGAAGCCGATGCCCAAGGCTCGCGTTACCGCGCGCGTTGCCTCGGCCTCCTCGCGGTACAGCAGCGAGTATTCCGTCTGGATCGCCGCGATCGGGTGAACGGCATGCGCGCGGCGGATCGTCTCGGGTGCCGCTTCCGAAAGGCCGAGCCAACGCACCTTGCCGGCCTCCACCAGGCGCGCCATGGCGCCCACCGTGTCCTCGATCGGCACCGCGGGATCGACGCGGTGCTGGTAGTAGAGGTCGATCACCTCGACACCGAGGCGCTGCAGGCTCGCCTCGCAGGCCCGAGCGACGTATTCGGGGCTTCCGTCCACGCCGTTCGGCTGGCCGTCGCGCCTGATCTGGCCGAACTTGCTGGCCAGGAAGACTTTTTCGCGCCAGCCGCCGCGCAAGGCCTGGCCCAGCAGGGTTTCGTTGTGGCCCCAGCCGTACATGTCGGAACTGTCCAGGTGCGTGGCGCCACGGTCGATCGCGGCATGCACCAGCGCCACCGAGGCCGCGTCGTCCGCGTCGCCATACACGCCCGACAGCGACATGCAGCCCAGCCCGATCGGCGCAATCACCGGCCCGTCGGTGCCCAGCCGGCGCGCTGCCACCACACTTGCGTCCGCCATGCGCCACGTCCTTCGCTGCTGCGGCGCAAGCCTACGCACAGGTGCCGCGCGGCACCAGAAGCGGGACGGTTGCCGGATGCAATCGCGCCGCTGCCGCGCTAAGCTCGGTCGCACCGCGCGCCAGGAGCAAGGGATGCGCCCGCTGCCGATCACCCGCCGCGCAAGCCTGGCGGCGCCGTTCCTGCTGGCCGGGCGGGCGCGTGCGGAAAACTTCACCGACGATGCCGGGCGCAGCGTGGCACTGCCCGCCACGATACGAAAGGTGTTCGCCGCCGGCCCGCCCGCCAGCATCATCCTGTTCGCGCTGGCGCCGGAAAAACTCGCGGGCTGGACCACCGCCTGGCGGGACCAGGAAGCGGCCTTCGTGGAGCCACGGTGGGCCGGGCTGCCGGTCACCGGCCGCGTCACCGGCCGCGGCGGCAGCGCCAACATGGAAGACGTGCTGCGCGCCGCCCCCGACCTGATCCTGGACTACGGCAGCGTCAGCCAGACCTACGTTTCATTGGCCGATCGCGTGCAGGCGCAAACCGGCATTCCCGTGCTGCTGCTGGATGGCCAGTTCGACCGCATCGCCGCCAGCTTCCGCCGCCTGGGCCAGGCCGTGGGCGTGGCGGCGCGTGGCCAGGCTTTGGCCGCCGACGCCGAGGCCCGCCTGGCGCTCACCGATGCGCGCGTGGCTGCAGTACCGCATGGCCAGCGCCCGCGCGTCTATTACGGCCGCAACCCGGATGGGCTGACCACGGGCCTGGCCGGCAGCATCAACGTCGAAACGCTCGCCCGCGCCGGCGGGCGCAACGTGGCGGACGCCGCCGGCAGCGGCGGCCTGACGCAGGTCTCGCTGGAGCAGGTGCTGGGCTGGGACCCGGAGGTGATCGTCACCACCGATCCGCGATTCTTCGGCAGCGTGCGGCGTGATCCGCTGTGGCGCGGCGTGGCGGCGTTGCGTTCGGGGCGCGTGCATCTTTCGCCGCCCGGTCCGTTTGGCTGGATCGACTTCCCCCCCGCCACCAACCGCCTGCTGGGCGTGGAGTGGCTGGCGCGGGTGCTGTACCCGGAACGCTTCCCGGATCCCTTCGGGCCGCGCATCGAAAGCTTCTTCGCCGGCCACTACCATCGCGCGCCCGATGCGGCGCAACTGGCGGCCATGCTGCGCACGCTCGACCGCCTGGTGTGAAGGGGCTCGCGCTCGCGGCGATGGCGCTGGTGGCCGCGGTGCTGCTGGCCTTTGGCATCGGCCGCTTCCCGATCGCACCACCCGACCTGCTGGCCGTGCTGTGGGCCGGCATCACCGGCACCGAAAGCGGCCGGCCCGCGGTGCTGGACACCGTGGTGTTCGGCATCCGCGGGCCGCGCGTGCTGGCCGCCGTGCTGGTGGGGGCGGCGCTGGCCGGGGCGGGTTCGGCCTATCAGGCGATGTTCCGCAATCCGCTGGTCTCGCCGGACATCCTGGGCGTCTCGGCCGGCGCCTCGGTGGGGGCGGGGCTGGGCATCCTGTTCGACCTGCCGGTGGTGGCGATCCAGGGGCTGGCGTTCGTGGGCGGCGTGCTGGCGGTGGGGGCTGCCTGGGGCACGGCCTCCGCGTTGCGGCGGCAGGACCCCGTGCTGGTGCTGGTGCTGGCGGGCATCGCGCTGGGTTCGCTGTTCGGCGCCTGCGTTGCCCTGCTGAAGGTGCTGGCCGACCCGTACAACCAGTTGCCCGCCATCACCTTCTGGCTGCTTGGCTCGTTGTCCGGCACGCGCGGGCCTGATCTGCTGGCCGCTGCGATTCCCGCGCTGCTGGGCCTCGCGCCGCTGTGGCTGCTGTCCTTCCGCATCGACGCGCTGAGTTTGTCGGAGGAGGAGGCGCGCGCGCTGGGCATCGAGACCACGCGGCTGCGCGGCTTCGTGGTCGCGGGTGCCACGCTGGCCACCGCCTCGGTCGTGGCGCTGTCGGGCACGGTGGGCTGGGTGGGGCTGGTGGTGCCGCACATGGCGCGCGCCCTGGTGGGGCCAGGCTTCGCGCGGCTGCTGCCGGCCAGCGTGATGCTGGGGGGCGGGTTCCTGCTGCTGGTCGATACGCTGGCGCGCAGCCTGGGGCGGCAGGAAGTGCCGCTGGGTATCCTCACGGCCTTCGTCGGCACGCCGATCTTCGTGCTGCTGCTGGCGCGCGCGCGCCGCGGCTGGAGCTGATGCTGGCGGCGGAGAACCTGGCCTATGGCTGGCCTGGCCGCAGGCTGGGACAGGGTGTTGCCCTGGCTGTGCGCGACCGCGACGTGCTGTGCCTGCTGGGACCCAATGGCGGCGGCAAGACCACGCTGATCCGCACGCTGCTGGGCCTGCTGCGCCCGCACGCAGGCCGCGTGCTGTTGGCCGGCCAGGATATCGCCGCCATGCCGCGCCAGGCGGTGGCGCGGAGCGTGGCCTATGTGCCGCAGGCCGGCCAGGTCGCCTTTCCGTTCTCGGTCACCGAAATGGTCCTGATGGGGCGCATCGCGCACAAGGCCGTCTTCGCCCGCCCCGGCCGCGCCGACCGCGCGGCGGCCGCGGATGCGCTGGCCATGCTGGGGCTTTCGCACCTTGCGGAAAATCCCTTCGGCGCGATCAGCGGCGGCGAGCGGCAACTGGCCCTGGTGGCGCGCGCGCTGGCGCAGGGTGCCGGGACGCTGGTGCTGGACGAGCCCACCGCCAGCCTTGATTTCGGCAACCAGCTGCGCGTGCTGTCGGTGCTGCGGCGCCTGGCGGATGCCGGGAAGGGGGTGCTGTTCAGCACGCACGACCCCGACCACGCCTTCGCCATCGCAACCCAGGTCGCACTGCTGCGGGATGGCATCGCGGCCATCGGCATGCCCGATGCGGTGCTGACCGGGGATGCGCTGGGCGCGCTGTATGGCGTGGCGATGCGGGTGGAAACACTGTCGGACGGGCGGCGCGTGGTGGTACCCGCGGTGCTGCCCGGTTGATTCTTCGCGCGCCAGGATGAAGCCTGTGGCCATGGCCGACCATGCCCCCCCTGCCGTGCTGCCCCGCCTGCACGAAATCCTTGGCCCGCGCGGCTTGCTGACCGACCCTGGGCTGATGGCGCCGCACCTGGCCGACTGGCGGGGCCTGTACCGCGGTGCGGCCATCGCGGTCGCGCGCCCGGCCTCGACCAGCGAGCTGTCGGCGGTCGCGAAACTCTGCTGCGACACCGGCACGCGCATGGTGCCGCAGGGCGGCAATACCGGCATGGTGGGCGGCGCGGTGCCGCACGAGGCGGGCGATGCGCTGGTGGTGTGCCTTTCCCGCATGAACGCCATCCGCAACCTCGACACCACCGACATGACGATGACCGTGGAGGCCGGCCTGGTGCTGGCGCGGGCGCAGGCCGCCGCGGCGGATGCCGGCACGCTGTTCCCGCTGGCGCTGGGTGCCCAGGGTAGCGCGCAGATCGGCGGCGTGCTCAGCACCAATGCCGGTGGCAACACCACGCTGCGCTACGGCAATGCGCGCGAGCTGTGCCTGGGGCTGGAGGTGGTGCTGGCCGATGGCAGCGTGCTGCCCATGCTGCGGCGGCTGCGCAAGGACAATACCGGCTATGCGCTGCGGCAGCTGTTCGTGGGTGCGGAAGGCACGCTGGGCTTCATCTCCGCCGCCGTGCTGAAGCTGTTCCCGGCGCTGCGGTCACGCCTGGTGGTGTTCGCCGCCGTGGCCTCGGTCGATGCCGCGATTGCGCTGCAGCGGCAGTTCCGCGCACGCGACGAACCTGCCCTGCAGGCGTTCGAGTACATGGCGGGCAGCGTGGTGGATCTCGTCACCGCCCTGGTGCCCGGCACCGTGTTCCCGCTGGGCGCCCGGGCCCTGCATTACTGCCTGGTCGATCTGGGCAGCGCGCGCGCCGACGCCGATCTGGGCACGCTGGCGGAATCCGTGCTGGCCGAGGCGCTTGCCGACGGCACCGTGCTGGACGCCACGATTGCCGACAGCATGGCGCAGCAGGCCGCGCTGTGGCGGCTGCGCGAGGAACTGCCGGAGGCGCAGAAGCGCGCCGGGCCGGGCGTGAAGAACGACGTGTCGGTGCCGATCAGCGCCATCCCCGAATTGCTCGCGCGCGGGACTGCTGCATGCGAGCGCCTGGTGCCCGGCATCCGCGCGATCCCCTTCGGCCACCTGGGCGACGGCAACATCCACTTCAACTTCGTCGCGCCCGAGGGCATGGCCGAAGCGCCCTTCATGGCGCGCGCGGACGACCTGATGCATGCGGTCAACGACGTGGTGCGCGACCTGGGCGGCAGTTTCTCGGCCGAGCATGGCGTGGGGCGGCTGAAGGCCGGGATGCTGGCGGAATGGCGCGAGGGGCCGGAGCTTCAGGCGATGCGCGCGATCAAGGCGGCGCTGGATCCGAAAGGGTTGATGAATCCCGGCAAGCTGCTGCGGTAGGGGCGCCGTTGACTACCCCGCCCCACACCCCCGCAAGCCGCAGGAACTCGCCCACGTCCAGCGTTTCCGCACGCCGCTCTGCCGCGATGCCGGCGGCATGCAGCAGCGCCAGCGGATCGCCGCCCAGCGTTTTCAGCGCGCCGCGCAGCATCTTGCGCCGCTGCCCGAACGCTGCGGCGGTAACGCGCTCCAGCGCGTCCAGCAGCGGTGCCGGCGGTTGCCTGGGCAGCGGATCGAAGCGCACCACGGCGCTGGCCACCTTCGGCGGCGGCGTGAACGCGGCGGCGGGCAGCGCCATGGCGATGTGCGCCCGCGTGGTCGCCTGGGCCAGTACGGCCAGTCGGCCATAGGGGGCCGTGCCGGGCGCCGCCACGATGCGCTCGGCCACCTCCTTCTGGAACATCAGTGTCAGGCTTTCCCACGCCGCCCCCTGGCGCAGCCAGCCCACCAGCAGCGGCGTGGCGACGTTGTAGGGCAGGTTGGCCACCACCAGGCGGGGCGCCGGCACCAGCGTGGCGCAATCCAGCGCCAGCGCATCGGCCTCGATCACGCGCAGCCTGGGGTCGATTAGCTCGCCAAGTGCTGCCACGGCGCGCCGATCGAGCTCGATCGCGGTCAGGCTGGCCACGCCCTGCTCCAGCAGTGCGCGCGTGAGCCCGCCGGGACCGGGCCCGATCTCGACCACGTGGCGGCCGTCCAGCTTGCCCGCGATGCGCGCGATGCGCTCGGTGATCGACGGGTCCAGCAGGAAGTGCTGGCCCAGTCTCTTGCGTGCATCCAGCCCGTGCCGCGCGATCACCTCACGCAGCGGGGGCAGGTTCACGATCGCACGTCGATCGCGGCGCGGCGGCGCAGGTCGCGCAGGATCTGGCGGCTCAGCAGGTCGGCACGCTCGCGCAGCATGGTCTGCGCCACCTGCTCGCGCGCCGGCACGCCCAGGTTCTCGGTGCGGCGCGCGCACACGATCAGCGCGGCCACGCCATCCATGGCGCCGATCACGGTGGTCTGGTTGGCCTGCAGGTTGCCCACCCTGGCACGCAGCGCGGGCGGCAGGCCCTCCAGCCTGATCTCGCCCGGATTGGCCGGGCGCGGCGACCGCACCGACCGCGCCGCTTCCTCCATCGCGGCACAGCTGCGCGTGGTGGCGGCAAGCCGGTTCGCGGTTTCCAGGGCCTGGCGCTGCTGCGCGTTCAGGTTCTGCGGATCGGGCGGGCTGTCGAACGGCAGGAAGGCCTGGCGCACTTCCAGGATGGTGGCGTTCTCGCGCCCCACCTCGCGCTGGCCACGCTTCAGGATGATGGCCAGGCCCCCCACGGTGCGCAGCGGATTGGTCACGGCCCCCACCGGCATGACAGCAGCGACCTGGGCGATTTCGGCATCCAGCTGCTCGGCCCGCACCCAGCCCAGATCGCCGCCTTCCTGCGCCGACACGCCCTGGCTGAACTGCACCGCGATCGGCGGGAACGGGGCGCCGCCGCGCAGCCGGCTGATGATCTGTTCGGCGGTGCGGTTCACCTCGGCTTCCTGGGCCGGATCATCGATCGGCAGCAGGATTTCCGACAGCAGGAATTCCGGCTGGCCGGTGGCCGCTTGCAGCGCGCGGATCTGCTCGTCGATCTCGCCGGGCTGGATTTCCGCCTGGGTGCCGAGCTGCTGGCGCACCACGCGGAACCAGCCGATCTGCGAGCGCAGCTGGTCGTACAGCGTGCGCGGGTCGATGCCGGCAGCAGCCATCTGGCGCGCAAGCCCCCCCGGCGGCGCGCCCTGGCGCTGTTCGATGCGGCCGACCTGGTCGGCCACCTCGCGGTCGGTCACCAGGATGCGCCGGCGCTGCACCTCCTGCAGGCGAAGCCGTTCGTCGATCAGCGCGCGCACCACCTGCGAGCGCATGCGCGCCATGGCGTCCGGCGTGGGCGGGATGCCGATGCTGGACAGCACCAGCCGCGTGCGGCTGTCGACATCGGCACTTGTGATCGCCTGGCCATTCACCACCGCGGCCACGCGCACTTCCTGTGCCGGCGCGGCGGTGGCGGTAACCAGGGCAAGCACAACGGAAGCCAGAAAGCGACGCATGCCGTGCGTCATAGGGCGGGGGGGCGGTGGGGGCAAATCACGCACAGGGAAGCCGGGGGCGGATCGAACTTCGGCGCGCCCGGTGGCGCGAGCCAGGCGCGCGGACCGCGCGCCGGGCGCATGAGGGCACATCAAAGCGCGCTGAAGCCGAACTCGCCCACCGTCTTGAACACCAGGCGGAACAGCAGCGTGGTGCCGCCCTCGGCCTCCTGCTCTGGGCTGGCGTAGCTGCGCTGGTAGCGCAGATCGAAGATGAAGCACTCATCCTCGTAGGTCAGGCCGAACGCGGTGCTGACCCAGCGGTCCTGCTTCAGGTCGCGATAGGCGCTGGCGCTGGCGCGCCAGCGCGCGATCGGCCCGGTGCTGAGGGACCCCGTTTCGAACGGCCCCACGCTCAGCCCCGCGCCCACCTCCTCGCGCTCGTCCAGGCGGTTGCCGGTGGCGGATGGCGGCAGGAACACGTAGCTGGCGGAAACCCGCACGGGCCTCGCGCCGACCGTGCCGGTGATGTCGCTGAAGGTCTGGCGCAGCTGGTCGTTGGCGAAGCGGGTGCGGTACGACAGCCCCAGCCAGGGCGCGGGGTCGGCCGAAACCCTGGCCACGAAGTCGCTGGCCTGCCCGGCCAGGCCCGATTGCGGATCGAAGGTATCGTCCTTGTGCGCACGCAGGCTTTGGCCCAGCAGCGCCTCGTAGCTGCCGCCGCCGACGTACACGGCGCTGCGCAGCGCATAGTTCAGGCGGGCGCCGCCTTCCAGCCGGTCGCGGCCCGGGAAGCGGTTCAGCGCGAACAGGTTGGCATCGGTGAATTCGACGTCACGGCTGTCCTCGTTCGGGCGCCGGCCGCGGCCGGTGTTGGGCGCCAGGATGCCCTGCACGATCGGCTCGATCACGTGCGTGGCGGCGCCATACGCCTTGGCCACCGGAAAGCGCCACATGGCGAAGACCTGCGGGTGCGCCAGCGTGTCGTTGCCGCTGTCGTTGCGCGACCCGGTGGGCGAGAAATCGCTGTAGTTCCACGCCAGCAGGTCCAGGTTCCCGCCATAGGTGAAGCGGCTGCCCAGCCCGTCGGTCGCTTCGCCGGTCCAGTTGGCGCGGCTGCCCAGCCGGCGCGTGTCGGCGCCCTGGATGCGGAAGATGTTGTAGCCGCCCAGGTCGAAGGAAAGCCGCCCGCCCCAGGCATCGGGCGTGCCGACATATTCATAGTAGCCGCGCGGCAGCACCTGTGGGCTTCGCTTGTCGCTGTCGGTGACGCGCAGCCCCTGGTAGCTGAACGCATCGAAGCGCGCGAAGGACCCGTCGCCGAAGCCTTCCACGAAGGGCCGCGTGGTCAGGAAGCGCGGGCTGCCGAAGCGATAGTTGCGCAGGTAGCTGATGTCGCTGGCACGCGCCACGTCGAAGCCGGCCTTCCAGGTTTCGTCGATCGAGAAGCGGCCCAGCCCCAACACGTGGCCGCGCCAGTCGTCCTGGCTGTCATTGGTGAAGCTGCCGCGCAACGCGGTGTAGCCGCTGTTGAAGCGGCGCCGGTACTCGCCGCCCAGCAGGGCGCGTTCCTTGCCGGTGATCATCGGCTCGACCGTCAGGTCCGAGCTTTCGTCGATCACGTGGTAGTACGGCAGCGACAGGAATGAGCCCAGATAGCGGCTGCGCCCGATCAGCGGCGGCAGGATGCCGCTGGCGCGCTTCACCGACGGATCGGCGTGGAACAGGTAGGGCACGTAGAACACCGGCACGCCGGCCATTTCCAGCGTCGCGTCCCAGTATTCCACGCGCTTGTTCACCTGGTCGTGCTGCGCGCGCGGTGCCCTGATCTGCCACAGCGGCGCGCGGTTCGGATCGCGCGGGCAGGTATCGCAGGTGGTGTAAAGGCTGCGGTACATCTCGGTCACGCGGCCTTCGCGGCGGCGGGCACCGGCGGCGACCAGGCGGCCATTCTCGGCCAGCCGCGCACTCAGGCCCGCGGCGATGCCTTCGCTGAAGTCCCGCGACAGTTCCGCATCCTCGGCGAACAGCACCTGGCCATCGGGTTCCAGGATCACGACATTGCCGGTGGCGCGCGCGCGCCCGGTGGCGCGGTTGAACGTCACCTGGTCGGCCTGCAGCACGCGGTCGTTCTGCCAGGCTTCCACGCGGCCCCGCGCGGTGACGGTGTTGCTGTTCTGGTCGTAGCTGACGCTTTCCGCCACGAACGTCACCGGCGCGCGTTCGGGATCAGGCGCCGGTTCCGGCGCGGGCGCCGGCGTGGCCGTGCCGGGCGTGGCCTGCGGCGCGCTGCCGGCGCGCCGCGCATCGCGCGGCAGTTGCAACTGGCTGCGGCGATTCTGCGCTTCCAGCGCGGTCGGCGCCAGCAGCGCCAGCACCGCGGCGGCCAGCGCAAGGTGCCTGCGTCGGCCCTTCACGCCGCTAGCCATCTTCCAGATGCAGCAGCAGCGCCACCGCGAACATCAGCCCGGCACCGGCCGGCGCCCAGGCGGCCAGCAGCACCGGCAGCGCGCCCGACTGGCCGAACTCCACGCTGACCTTGCTGGTCAGCCAGAACACGAAGCCCGCCGCGATGCCGGCCGCGATCGCCGTGGCCACGCCGCCCCTGCGGCTGTGCCGCATCGAGAACCCGGCGGCCAGCAGCACCATCACGCCGCACAGCAAGGGCAGCGCCAGCAGCGACTGGAAATGCAGCCGGTGCCGCACCGCCGAGAAACCCGCGCCCTCCAGCGTCGCGATGAAGCCCGGCAGCGACCACACGCTGAGTGTGCTGGGCGAAGCCAGGCTGTCCTGCACCCGGTTCGCGGTAAGGTCGGTGGGCAGCGTGAGCGTGCCCACACGCTCCGGCGCGCGATCCGGCGTCAGCATGGTGGCGTCGGCCAGACGCCAGCGTCCCGGTTCAAGCACGGCCTGGGTGGCTTCCAGGCGCGCCAGGAACCGGTCTGCGGCACCCAGGCGAAACACCGACACGCCCGCAAGGCTGAGGCGGTCGCCCTCGGCCACCACGCTGTTGCCGTGCAGGATGGCCACGCCCTCCGGTTCCATGCCGCGATCGGCCTGGCGCAGCCAGAGCCCGCCGGCGGCCAGCATGCCACGGCCCTGGCCGCCCCGCAGATAGGTGTCGTCCAGCCGTTCCGAGCGGGCCAGGAACAGCGAGGAAACGGGCGTCAGCGCCGCCACCGCAAACACGCCGAACAGCAGGCCCAGGCCGACCGCGGGCGCCAGGAACTGCCAGGCCGACACGCCGGCGGCGCGCGCCACCACCAGTTCGCTGGATCGCGACAGCCGCCAGAACGCCACCACGCCGCCCAGCAGCACCGCGAAGGGCAGGATCTCGATCGCCAGGAACGGGATTTTCAGGGCGGCGATGGCGGCGATGATGCCGAAGGTGGCATCGGGCTTGGTGGCGGCGCGGCGGATCAGCTCGACCACGTCGAACACGCTGACCAGGAACAGCAGGCCGGCGAGCGCTGCCAGCACCGTCAGCATGAACTGCCGACCCACGTATATCGACAGCGTCGGCACAAACTTCATGCCCGCAGGACCCGCGGCAGGCGATCGGGGGCCAGGATGGCGAAGGTCGCCAGCAGCCCCGGCAGCAGCGCGTGCGCCCACACCAGCGGGATCAGCGCCGGCTGGCGCCCGGCCAGGTTCTGCACCGCCAGCCCCAGCGCCACCAGGCCCACGCCCAGCGCCACCGTGCCCAGCACGCGCCAGCCCCCGCCGTGCCGCGAGAACCCACCCGCCAGCACGCCCGCCAGCGCCACCAGCGCCAGGCTGAAGCCGAACACCGGCTGCGCGAAGCGGCCATGCGCCTCGGCCTGGAAGCGCACCAGGTCGCGCGGGTTGACCTGCGCCCGGTCCGGCGGATCGAGCAGCTCCGACAGCGTGCGTTCACGCGCGTCGCGATAGCGCACTTCCTCGGGCCCTTGGGCGCGCGCGAGATCGATCGTGTTCTCGGCGAACCACAGCACGCGCAAGCGCCCCGTGGCGCGATCGACTTCCTGGCGGCTGCCGGTCAGCAGGGTCACGCGCGGGCCGCTGGCGGTCACCGAAAGCCGGCCCTGCTCGGCCAGCACGGTGGCCGGGTTGCCCTTGTCGCGCGCGTCGTGCACCAGGATGCCGCGCAGCGTGCCATCGCGGTCGCGCGTGCGCACATACACGGTCAGGCCATCGGAGATCTGGTTGAACACGCCATCCTCCAGCAGCACGGCGCCGATGCGGTTCCTGATCTCGAACTGGAATTCGCGGAAGCCGCGATGGCTTTCCGGCACCAGGTACAGGTTCAGGAACCAGCCGAACGCCATGGCCGACGTGGCCAGCACCAGCGCCGGGCGGGCCAGGGTGAAGGGCGACACGCCCGCACCCTGCATCACCACCATCTCGCGGTCGCCGGTCAGCCGGTGGTAGGTGAACAGCACCACGCCGAACACGGTCACCGGCAGGATCACCGCCACCAGGTTCGGCATCAGCAGCGCGGTCAGTTCCAGGAACACGCCGAAGGCCAGGCCCCGGTTCAGCACCAGTTCCAGGAAGCGCAGGCTTTGCGTGAGCCACACCAGCATGGCCAGCCCGATGGTGGCGGCCAGCAGGCCGATCGCCAGCTGGCGCAGCACGTAGCTGTCGAAGCGCGGAAGCCGCGGGCGGGGAAGCGGGGGGCGGGCCATCGCCGTGGGTTTTACGCGGGTGAATGCGGCTGCGCGAGGGCGGGCGCGAAACCGTGACACATCATGGCCGAAGCCACACCAGCAGCAGGCTGAGCACCGGCAGGCTGAGCGCGGTGCTGACCAGCACCGCGCTGGCCGACCGCTCGGCCGCGGTGCCGTAGCGGCTGGCCAGCATGAAGGCGTTGGCCCCCGTGGGCATGGCGGCCGTGACCGTGGCGACAGCGACCGCCAGCGGCGACAGCCCCGCCGCGCGCGCCGCCGCGAACACCAGCGCGGGCATCAGGAAGTTCTTGACCGCCGAGGACAGCGCCACCGCCCGCAGGTCGGACAGTTTCGGCACCGCCGGCAGGCTGGCGCCCAGCACGAACAGGGCAACCGGAGTCGCCGCGCCGGCCAGCAGGTCCAGCAGGCGCGCCAGCGGTGCCGGCATGGGCAGCAGAAGCGCGTGCCACAGGAAGCCCAGCAGGATCGCCAGGATGATCGGGTTCCTGAGCAGGCTCAGCACCGTGGCGCGCAGCAGGCGGCGCGGCGAAAGCCGCGCGTGCAGCCCGGCTTCCACCGTGGCGGTGGCCACCGGCATCAGCACGGCGGAATGAAACGCGATGATGCCCAGTAGCTCGGCCACGCCGTCGCGGCCGAAGGCGGCGGCGATCACCGGCACGCCCATCATCACGCTGTTGCCGAAGGCGCAATTCAGGCCGAACACGCCGGCGGTCGCCAAGTCCTCGCGCAGCATTTTCCGGCCCACCAGCACGCCGAGTGCGAAGATCAGCAGGGCCACGCCCATGAACACTCCGGCCGAGGCGACACCGAACCCTGCCGCGCCGGCGACGCTGCGGAACAGCAACGGCGGCAACGCGAACAGGAAGACGAAGGCGGTCAGGCCCGCGGTCGCGCCCGGCGGCAGCAGCCGGCGCCAGGTGGCGAGGCGGCCCAGCGCCACCAGCGCGAAGACCGGCAGCACGATCTCGATCAGCGCGGTCATGCCCGCACGCCTTCAGGCGCCCAGCGTGCGCAAGAACTCCTCCAGGCCGGTCTGGCGCGCGCGGGCCAGGCGGGCAGCGCGCAGGCAGGCGCGCAGGTCTGCGAGCGCCACGTCGAAATCGATGTTGACCACCACGTGGTCGGCTTCGCGCGCGTGGGCCGCTTCGTCGCGCGCGCGGGCCATGCGGCGCTGGATGCGCTCCTCGGAATCCTGGGCGCGGGCACGCAGCCGCCGTTCCAGTTCCTCCAGGCTGGGCGGCAGGATGCCGATCTGCACCACGTCGCCCGGCAGTTTTTCGCGAAGCTGCCGTGCTCCCTGCCAGTCGATGTCGAACACCATGTCGTGCCCCGTTTCCAGCGCCGCCCGCACGGGTGCTGCCGGCGTGCCGGAGGCGTGATCGAACACCGCGGCGTGCTCCAGCAACTCACCGGCCGCGATCATGCGGGCGAAGTCGTCGGCGCCGATGAAGTGATAGTGTGTGCCGTTGATCTCGCCGGGGCGGGGGGCGCGCGTGGTCACGCTGACCGACAGCGACAGCATGGGGTCGTCGGCCAGCAGCGCGCGGGCCAGCGACGACTTGCCCGCACCCGACGGCGCCACCAGCACCAGGCAGACGCCGCGGCGAGTCACCCCATCAGGCAACGTTCTGCACCTGCTCGCGCAGCCGCTCGATCGCCGCCTTCAGTTGCAGGCCGGTGGCGGTCAGCGCGGCGCTGGCCGATTTGCTGCACAGCGTATTGGCCTCGCGGTTGAACTCCTGCGACAGGAAATCAAGCTTGCGGCCGACATTCGCCGCCTCGGCCAGCAGCGCGCGGGCGGCGTCGATGTGCAGGCGCAGCCGGTCCAGTTCCTCGCGCACATCGGCGCGGGCGGCCAGCAGCGCCACTTCCTGGGCCAGGCGATCCTCGCTGGGCAGCGGCACCTGGGCATTGAGCGCGGCGATGGCGGCCACGAGCTTTTCGCGCAGTTGCAGCGGCTGCGACGCTGCCTGGCCGGCCGCCGTTTCCACCAGCGCGGCAATCTCATCCAGCAGGGCCGACAGCACCGTGGCCAGGCGCGTGCCTTCGGCCGCGCGCGCGGCGGCAAGCTCAGCCAGCGCGGTGGCGAAGCCGGCCAGCACGGCGGCGTGCAGCGGCGCGCGCAACGCCGCATCGTCCTCGGCCTCGGGTGCGCGCAGCACGCCGGGCAGCGACAGCAGGCGCTCGATGCTGGGGGGTGGTGCTTCGGGCAGGCGCCGGCGCACGGCCGCCACGGCGGCAAGGGCTGCGTCCAGCCCGGCTTCGTCCACCATCAGGCCCACGGCGCGGCGATCCTGCTTCACGCTCAGCGTGGCGTTGATGCTGCCGCGGGCGAACGCCTTCTGCGTGGCATCGCGCAGTTGCGGTTCGATCGCATCGAAGCCCGGCGGCACGCGAAACCTCAGGTCAAGCCCCCGCCCGTTCACGCTGCGCAGTTCCCAGCTCCAGCCGGTGCCCGCGTGCTCGCCGCTGGCGCGGGCAAACCCGGTCATGCTGGCGAGAGTCTTTTCGGTGTGCGACATCAGGTGCCGCGATAGCACGGAAGGGTGGTTTGCCCAGAATCGAGCCAAACGGAATCGAGCCAAGCCGAATCCTGATCACCGGCGCCAGTTCGGGCCTGGGCCAGGCGCTGGCACTGGCGCTGGCCGCCCCTGGCGTCACGCTGTTCCTGGGCGGGCGCGATCCGGCGCGCCTGGCGGCGGTGGCGACCGCCGTGCGCGGGCAGGGTGGCGTCGCCGAGACCGCGCTGGTCGATGCGCGCGACCGCGCCGGCATGGCGGAGTGGATTTTTGCCGCCGTACCGGTCGATCTCGTGATCGCCAATGCCGGCATTTCCGGCGGCACCGGCGGCGAGACCGAAGCCGAGGCGCAGGCCCGGAAAATCCTGGATGTGAACGTGACCGGCGTGCTGAACACGGTGTTCCCCGCGATCGCGGCGATGCAGGACCAGCCGCGTGGCGGGGATGGCACGCGCGGCCGCATCGCCATTGTCGCCTCGATCGCATCGTTCATCGCGGCCCCGCATGCGCCGGCCTATTGCGCCAGCAAGGCCAGCGTGCGCGTGCTGGGCGAGGCGATGGCGCCGTCGCTGCGCGCCGACGGCATTCTCATCACCGTCGCCTGCCCCGGCTATATCCGCACGCCGATGACGGCGGGCAACCGCTTCCGCATGCCGGGCTTCATGGCGCCCGAGGTGGCGGCGGCGAAGCTTCTCGCGGCGGTGCGGGCGGGGCGCGTGCGCGTGACCTTCCCGTGGTGGCTGGGCCTGGCGGCGCGCGGCGCCGGGCTGCTGCCGCCGCGGCTGCTGGGCGCGTTGATGGCGCGGGGCCCCGCCAAGGCGCCGCTGCCGGAGTAGCGGCCGACTCGATGCCCTGCCCGACTCCACGCCACGCCGACTCGCGCGGTCCAGGAAACTCACCTAGAAGCCGGGTGCATGACGTGGTGGGTGGATGGCGCCGTGCTGGCGCTGCTGGCGCTTTCGGGGGTGCTGGCCATGCTGCGGGGCTTCGTGCGCGAAGCCCTTGGCATATTGGGCTGGATCGGCGCCGCGGCCGCCGCGATCATGTTCTATCCCCTTGTCACGCCTTGGCTTTCCGGCTTTCTCACCGAGCCCTGGCTGGCCGCCTCGGCGGCCGGCTTCGGCATCTTCATCGTCACGCTGGTGGTGCTTTCGCTGGTCTCCGGCTGGATCGGCGACAAGGTCAGCGGCTCGGCTCTGGGGCCGATCGACCGGGTGCTGGGGCTTGGATTCGGCGTGGCGCGGGGTGCGCTGCTGGCCGTGATTGCCTATATCGGGGCGGCGTGGGCGCTGCCGCCCGCCCAGTGCCCCGCCTGGCTCCGCGATGCCAGGGTGCTGGATGCGGGCGAACCGGCCGCGGCCTGGGCGTTCAACCTGCTGCCGGCCCGCATGAACATGCGGGCGCCGCGGCCATTGTGCCGCGAGGAAGTCGCCCGCCGGATCACGGCGGAGCAGTTGATGCGCCCGCCGGGCGCGCGATGAGGGGATGAGCCGGATGGCATTCGGGCGCGTCGACGACGATCACCTGGGCGAGGAGTGCGGCGTATTCGGCGCCTTCGACCTGACCGACGCCGCCGCCGTCACCGCGCTGGGGCTGCACGCGCTGCAGCACCGTGGCCAGGAAGCCACCGGCATCGTCACCTATGATGGTGCCCATTTCCACAGCCATCGCGGCCTGGGCCTGGTGGGCGACACATTTGCCGACCCGCGCGTGATGGCTGGGCTGACGGGCCGCAATTCCATTGGCCACAACCGCTATGCCACCACGGGCGACACGGTGCTGCGCAACGTGCAGCCGCTGTATGCCGATTTCGAGTTCGGCGGCCTGGCCGTGGGCCACAACGGCAACCTGACCAACGCCACATCCTTGCGCAAGCAACTGGTGCGCCGCGGCTGCCTGTTCCAGAGCACGACGGATTCGGAAGTGTTCGTGCACCTGATCGCGATCAGCCTTTATTCCACCGTGGTGGATCGCCTGATCGATGCCTTGAAGCAGGTGCAGGGCGCCTATTCCCTGGTCTGCCTGACCGACGAGGCGCTGATCGGCGTGCGCGACCCCATGGGGGTGCGCCCGCTGGTGCTGGGCCGGCTTGGCAGCGGCTGGCTGTTCGCATCGGAGACCTGCGCGCTGGATATCGTGGGCGCGGAATTCGTGCGCGACGTCGAGCCCGGCGAGATCGTGGTGGTGACGGCCGAGGGCGTGCGCAGCATCAAGCCGTTCGGCCGCACGCAATCCCGCTTCTGCGTGTTCGAGCACATCTACTTCGCCCGCCCCGACAGCGTGGTGGAAGGCACCGCCGTATACGAGGTCAGGAAGCGCATCGGCGCCGAACTGGCCCGCGAAAGCGCGGTGGCCGCCGACCTGGTGGTGCCGGTGCCCGATTCGGGCGTGCCGGCGGCGATCGGCTACGCCGCGGAAGCCGGGCTGCCGTTCGAGCTGGGCATCATCCGCAACCACTATGTCGGGCGCACCTTCATCGAGCCCACGGATACCATCCGCCACCTGGGCGTGAAGCTGAAGCACAGCGCCAACCGGCCGATGCTGGAAGGCAAGCGCGTGATCCTGGTGGACGATTCCATCGTGCGCGGCACCACCAGCCGCAAGATCGTGGAGATGGTGCGCATGGCCGGTGCCGCCGAGGTGCACATGCGCATCTCGAGCCCACCGACGACGCACAGCTGCTACTACGGCATCGACACGCCCGAGCGCGACAAGCTGTTGGCCGCGAAGAACGACGTGGAGGCGATGGCGCGGATCATCGGCGCCGACAGCCTGGCTTTCGTGTCGATCGACGGGCTCTATCGCGCCGTGGCGGGCGTGACGCGCGACGCCAAGGCGCCGAAATTCTGCGATGCCTGCTTCACCGGCGAGTACCCGATCCCGCTGACCGACTTCGAGGCGCCGTCGTCGAACCGGCAATTGTCGCTGCTGTCCGAACGCGCGTGAGCCTTGCGGGCAGGGTGGCGCTGGTCACTGGTGCCAGCCGCGGCATCGGCCGCGCCATCGCGCTGGAACTCGCGCGGCGCGGCGCGCATGTGGTGATCACCGCGCGCACCCAGGGCGCGCTGGAGGAGACCGACGACCTGATCCGCGCCGCAGGCGGCCAGGCCACGCTGCTGCTGCTGGACCTGGCCAAGCAGGCGGACGAGATCGAGCACCTGGGGCCTTCGATCTACGAGCGCTTCAGGCGGCTGGATATCCTGGTGCACAACGCGGGCGCGCTGGGCACGCTGACCCCCGTGGCGCACATCACGCCGAAGGATTTCGCCGAGACGGTGGCCGTGAACTACACCGCCGCCTGGCGGCTGATCCGGTCCTGCGACCCGCCCTTGCGCGCCGGCGATGCCGGGCGCGCGGTGTTCGTTTCCACCGGCCGCGTGCCGCGGCCCAAGGCGTATTGGGGAGCGTATGGCGCCAGCAAGGCCGCACTGGAGCACCTGGTGCTGACCTGGGCGCAGGAGGTGGAGAACTCGCCGCTCAAGGTGACGCTGTTCGACCCCGGCGCCGTCGCCACCCGCATGCGCGCCGCCGCGATGCCCGGCGAGGATTCTTCGACCCTGCCGCAGCCGGCCGACGTGGCGCCGCGCGTGGCGGAGCTTTGCGCGCCGGACAGTGCGGCGCATGGCGTGGTGGTCAGGGCGCGCTGACGTCGGCGCTGGATACCGCGTGCTCGGCCACCCAGGCGGCAAAGGCGGCCTCGTCGATCGCGCCGGCAGCCATGTCGCGCACCATCTCGTAGGCCTCGGTCTCGGTCGCATCCAGCGCCAGCCCGTTCAGCGCCAGTGCCATCAGCAGCGCCGCAAAGGCCACGCGCTTGTTGCCGTCCACGAACGGGTGGCGGATATGGCCAATGCCATAGGCGATCGCCGCCGCAAGATACGGAATACGCGTCTCGCCGCCATAGGCCGAGAGGTTTTCGGCGCGCGCCAGGGCGGCCTCGATGCCGCCGGGATCGCGCACGCCCTCGGCCCCGCCGTCGCGCGCCAGCAGCACGGCGTGCGCATCGAGCAGCGCCTCGGGCGGGGGCCAAAGCGGCCCCGCGCCAGGGCTGCCGGTCATTTCGACAGCAGCGTGAAGGTGCGGCCGTAGCGCGCGATGCCCTTGTCCAGCGCCCGCATGGATTTCGCGTAGGCACTGTCGGCGGGGGTCAGCACGATGCGGCCCGGCGTGGCATGCACGGCAAGCTCATCGCCGCGCTTGAAGCCGGCGGCTGCCAGCACCTCGCGCGGGAACGTCGTTCCCGTGCTGTTGCCCTGCTTGCTCAGCTTCGCATGTCCGCTCATGGCACACTCCAAGGTAGCCTGCATCTTGTAAGAACAATTGTATGACATTGCAACAGGAAACCGCCATGGCCACCGCCCCGATCACCGAGATGAACCCGACCGCGGCCGAGATGGAACCCCGCGTGGCCCGGTTCGCCGCCCTGCGGCCGACCGACGCCTATATCGATGCCCGCATCCCGGGCCACGAGCGCGACACTTTTGCCATCCTGGGCCATGGCGGCGATGCGCCGCTGGCGGCCGAGAGCTTTTTCATGAATTTCGTGCGCTGCGCGCCGGGCAAGGCGGCACCCCTGCACAACCACCTGACGCAGGAGGTGTTCGTGGCACTCTCCGGCACCTGGCAGGTGTTCTGGGGGCCGGAGGGTGCGCGCAGCCTGCGCCTGCACCAATGGGACACGATCAGCATCCCGCCCGGCGTGTCGCGCGGCTTCCGCAATGTGGGCCCGACCGAAGCCTGGCTGATCGGCATGGCCGGCGGCCCCGACGCCGGCATGATCAACTGGCCGGAACCGGTGCGTGCCATGGCGCGGGCGGCGGGCGTGACGCTGCCGGTTGAGTGAGGCTGGCGCGGCATGCTATCATGATGATAGCAAGGAGGCGGTGATGGCGCAGCTGCTGGTGCGCAATCTGGACGACGACGTGGTGGCCAGCCTCAAGCGGCGCGCCGCCGATCGGAAACGTTCGCTCCAGGCCGAGATACGCGACATCCTCACGGAAGCAGCCAACCCGTCGCGTGGCGAGCTGCTGGCAACAATCGACGCGCTGCGCGCCCGCAGCCGTCCCCGTCATGCCGGCGAACCATCGGCCGTGGACATGATCCGCGAGGACCGCGACACCAGGTGAGCGTCGTCATCGACGCGTCGGCGCTGGTTCCATTGGTGTTGATCGAGGCTGAGTCCGCCGCGGCGCGCGCCTTCGTCGCCACCGCGCCCAGCCTGGTCGCGCCTGACCTGGTGGCCGGCGAGTTTGCCAACGCGATCTGGAAGGCGGTGCGGCTTCAGCGCATCGCGGCGCCGGATGCGGCGGCCAGCTACCGTGAAGGCCTCCGGCTGATCGGCAGGCTTGTGCCAGTGACCGCACTTGTCCCGCGGGCGCTGGAGCTTGCCTTGGCCCGGAACCACCCGGTCTACGATTGCATCTACGTGGCGCTGGCCGAGCGTGAGCGCATGCCGCTGGTGACCTGCGATCGACGCCTGGCGGCCGTGTTCGCCACGGTCATCGCGCTGCATCTGCTTGATGCCGCAGGCCCCGCCCCGCCGCCGCAACCCCGCCGTCCGGCGCGCCGGCGCTGATCGCCCCCTTGCCCCAGGCGCGAAGCCGCGTGAGGCTTGGCCAAACCCCGCCGGAGAAACCCCATGCCCATCCCCAACCGCCTGGCCGCCATGCAGCCCGAGATGGCCGAGTGGCGCCAGGACATCCACGCCCATCCCGAACTGGGGCTGGAGGAAGTCCGCACCAGCGACGTGGTCGCCAAAAAACTCGCGGAATGGGGCATCACGGTGCATCGGGGCCTCGCGAAGACCGGCGTGGTCGGCACGCTGAAGGTCGGCAACGGCAGCCGCGCCATCGGGCTCCGCGCCGACATGGATGCGCTGCCCATGCAGGAGCTCAATACCTTCGCGCACCGCTCGCAGACCCCTGGCAAGATGCACGCCTGCGGCCATGACGGCCACACCACCATGCTGCTGGGTGCGGCGAAATACCTGGCCGAGACCAAGAACTTCGACGGCACCGTGCACTTCATCTTCCAGCCCGCGGAAGAAGGCCTGGGCGGCGGCAGGATCATGGTCGAGGAGGGATTGTTCGAGAAATTCCCCTGCGAGAAAGTGTTCGGCGCGCATAACGACTACGAGCTGCCGGTGGGCGAGCTCGCCGCCGCCACCGGCGCGGTCTCCGCCAGCTCCGACCGGTTCTGGATCATTATCGACGGCAAGGGCGGGCATGCGGCCAGGCCCCAACAGGCGATCGACCCGGTGATCGTGGGCGCGCACTTGGTGCTGGCGCTGCAGACAATCGTCTCGCGCGGGGTGAACCCCGCCGATGCGGCCGTGCTGTCGATCACGCAGTTCCATGCCGGCAGCACCGGCAACGTCATTCCGCCCGATGCCAAGCTGAACGGCACGGTGCGCACGCGCAACCCGGCGGTGCAGGACCTGATCGAACGGCGCATGCACGAGATCGCAACCTCGGTCGCGGCCACCTTCGGCGCGACCGCGAAGGTCGACTTCCAGCGCGGCTACCCGCCGGTGATCAACGCGGCCGAGGCGGCCGACGCCGCCGTCCGCGCCGCCGCCCGCGTGCTGGGCGACGACAAGGTGCACCGTACCCTGCCCATCCGCATGGGCGGCGAGGATTTCAGCTACATGGCGCAGAAGGTGCCCGGCTGCTTCGTGCGCATCGGCCAGCGCGGCGCCGACGGCAAGGGCAGCGTGCCGGTGCATAATCCTGGCTACGACTTCAACGACGACATCCTGCCGATCGGCGCCGCCTTCTGGGCCACGCTGGTGGAACAGGAGATGCCCCGCACATGATCGCGCGCCGACAGGTGCTGGCGGGCGCCGTGCTGCTGCCGGCGCTGGCGCGCGCGCAGGCCTGGCCCACGCGCCCCGTGCGCCTGGTGGTGCCGTTCGGCGCTGGCGGCCCCGCCGACATCTACGCCCGCTTCCTGGGCGAAAAACTGGCCGCCGCGCTGGGCCAGCCCTTCACCATCGAGAACCGGCCCGGCGCCGGGGCGGTGATCGGCACCGACCTGGTGGCCAAGGCGGCCGCCGATGGCCACACGCTGCTGATGATGTCGAACACCCACACCGCCAACGAAACGCTGCTGCCGAACAAGCCCTATGCGCTGCTGCGCGACTTGGCACCCGTGGCCGGCGTGAACATCGCGCACCACGTGCTGGTCGCCAAAAACGACCTGGCCGCGCGCACTGTGGCCGAGCTTGTGGCGCTCGCAAAAGCCCGCCCTGGCGCGCTCAACTTCGCCAGCTCCGGCCCCGGCACGCCGTACCACATCGCGGGCGAGGCCTTCCGCGCCGCCGCCGGCATCGAGGTGGTGCACGTGCCCTTCCGCGGCAGCGGCGAGGCGCGCACCGCCATCATCGCCGGCAACGTCGATTTCATGTTCGACAGCATCACCACCCAGCGCGAGAACATTCTTTCGGGCCGCGTGCGGGGGATCGCCACGACCGGACCGGCACGGCATGCGCTGCTGCCAGAATTGCCGACCGTGGCCGAGACGCTGCCGGGCTTCGAAAGCAGCATCTGGCTGGGCATCATGGCGCCCATCGCCACGCCGCCTGAGATCGTTGGCCGGCTCAACACCGAGATCAACCGCATCATCGGCGCCGAGGACACGCGCGCTGCCTGGACGCGCCAGGCGGTCGCGCCGCTGCTGTTTACGCCTGCTGAATTCCGCGCCTTCATCGAGCGCGACATTGCCGACCAGCGCGAGGTGATCGCCAGGGCGCGCATCAGCGTGGATTGAGTTCCACGCGAATCACTCCCGGGGCATTGCCACCTGTGGTGGCGGGCGCGGCCGTGGGTGTGAAATCCCGCCGATGATCTGCTAAGCACCCTTGCATCATGGCGCTGGGACTTCGTGACGGAAAACGACTTGAACGCCGCCGCCGCCGCGCCCGTATGGCCACCGCGCTGCTGGTGCTAGGCTCGCTGCTGGGGCTGGGCTTCCTGGCCTATCAAAGCGGCGCGGCACTGGTGCGGCTGGAAGTCGCCGACCTGGAAGCCGATGTGCGCAACCTGCGCGCCTCGGTGGCGACGCTGAACACCCGTATCAGTGAGCTCGACACGCAGCGCCAGTCAGCACTTGCGCGCGAGGCGGAAACCGAAGCCCGCTACCGCCGCGAAGTGCCAAGTGGTGCTTCGCGCGAGCTGTTCCTGCTGCTGCAGGACAAGCTGGCCAAGGGCGTGAACAAGGATCGCCTGGCCTTCGTGATCAACGGCTCCGGCAACACCGCGAACTGCGACAACAAGCCGGTCACCAAGCGCTTCCTGGTGCGCACGCCGCAGGTGCGGGGCAGCAACGACTGGGTCGGCTTCGACGGCACGGCGGTGACCGTCACCGCCGAGGGCGAGCCGGCCACCAACGAGGCGGGCGCGCCGCTGGGCTGGTTCGATGCCACCAAGCCGGTGCGCGTGCAGTTCACCCAGCTGGGCGGGGCGCGCAGCGAGGCTTCGGGGCAGTTGCCGGTGCACCATGCGCTGGTGCGCGGCAACAACGAGTTGCGCTTCACCGTAACGCTGGGCGAGGCGCGCGGCTTCGTGCAGGTCACCGCGGATCGCTGCGACTATCCCTAAGGCGTTTTCAAGTCAGGCGGAATCGCCTGACGCCTCGGAAAACGCGACCAGGCAAGGAGGCAGAGCGTGATGGCTTCAGCCTGAAGCGATCACGCTGTGGCGCGCGCTACGGTGCCGCCGGCAGCTTGGTCGGCGCGGCGCCCTTGGCCTTGGGATACAGGTAGTACCCGCCCGCCGTGCTGGGCACCGTGGCGCCCTGGCCGATCGGCGCATAGTCGGTGCGGCCCAGCGAGCCTGCGACATTGATGCCCCACAGGTCGCGCAGCTGCTCGCCCAGCCCTTTCGGATCGCCGTTGTTGCAGCCGAAGGAATTGAACTGCGCCGCACCCTGGAAATTCGCCACCGGCACCTTCGCGGCATCGGCCGCGGTCCACATCACCTCGGCGGCACCCGGCGAGATGCCGGTGCTGTATTGCAGGAACAGCGCCTTGTCGTTGGCGTGGCCGAAATAATCGACGGTCGCGATCGGCCTGATCGCGATCAGCTGCGCGGTCAGGTCGGCGGCGCTGCGCAGCTCGATCACCGGATAGCCATCGCGCTTGCCGGCACCCTGCATCACCTCCAGGAAGTGCCGCGCATTCGCTTCCTTGGACTTGAAGATGGCGGGGCAGTCCTTGGCATCCCACACGCCCAGCAGGCAGGTGTCGCGGTAGCTCATGGTGACGGTGGAATGTTCCTTGCCTTGCTCCATGGCGCGGGTTTCGTAGGGTGGCGCGAAGATCAGCACCACCACGTCGCTTTTGTAGTCCTTGGCCCGCCGCGCCGCGGGATTGATGAAATTGTACGGGTAGAGGTCGTGCCCGCCGGGATCGTTCACGCTGATCCCGCCGACGATGATGACGTGCTTGCCAGCCGGCGGCAGGGCCATGCGCGATGCTCCGGTTGCTGCCCCCGCACCATCCCACGGATGGTGCGGGGGGTCGAGCGATCGCCGGTCAGGGATCGGCGCCGGGCAGTTGCCACGGCCCGCGCCCTTCGATCGCGGCCGCCATGAACCAGGCCGCGCGCCGCGCCGCATCGTCGGTCACGCCGGGGCGCGACCAGGGCACGTAGCGTGTGCCGCCGCCCGCGCCGGCATAGGTGGCGCTGTCGCGCGGCTGCAGCACGGGGCCGGCGCCGATCGCGACCGGCGGGATATCCCAGCCGGGCGTGGCATCGGGATAGGCATGGCGGAAGCCGCCGGGGCCGAAGCCATCGACCAGCCTGGCACAGGCGCCGGCGCGGTCGGTGGCATCGCGCGCCGGGTGCAGCAGCAGCAGGGCCGCGCGGCCATTCGGGGCCTCCGGCACGGGCAGCGCGTCCACCGCGGCGCAGCGTGGATACAACGCTGCCACCGGCCGGCTGCCGGCACGCGCCAGCGCCACCTCGGCGCCCTCGCCAAACCCCAGCACGCCGATCCGCCCGGCGCCGAACCGGCCTTCCCTGGCCAGCACGCCGCCCGCCACCACCAGTGCCGCGTCAAGCTGCGCGCGATCCAGCGGTGGGTCGCCCATGCCGATCTCCAGCACCACGAAGCCCTGGCGCAGCAGCGCCTCGACATAGGGCGTGGCGCGGCCATCCTGGCCGGCGGCGTCGGGCAGCACGATCACGGCGCCGCGGGGTGCCACCCCCCAGGCGCGATCGGGGATGCTGCGCCAGGCGGCGCCGAAGGGATCGGGCAGGGTCACGACCTCGATGGACTGCGCCGCGGCAGGCGGGCACGGCAGGGCCAGCAGGCACGCCACGGCAGCGGCGTGCAGCAGCCGCGCTGGAAGGGTCATCGGACTCTGTCTCCATCCTTGGAGCGGTAGTTCCCACAAAGCAACGATATCGGGCAGCGCGGCCGCCTGGTGTGCGGCCGCGCACAATGCGGTGCCGAATGCGCGAAAACGCTTCCGTGGCGGATCAACGCGCCTGTGGATGCGCTTCGACCTCCCGCTCAGCCAGCGCCGGCACCAGCAGGTCGCCGAAAAAATCCGCAACCCGCCGGGCCGCGTCCAGTGTCACGTCCGGCCGGCGCACCGCGCGCGGGCCTGGCTGGGCGGGGTCGGGCGCATCCCAGCCGGCCGCCACGCGGTGATAGACATGCGCCTCGACCAGTGCACCCCAATACCCGCCGTGCTCGTGGCAGGGGCGCGGCAGCGGCGACGGGGTTGCGCCATCCAGCAGCAGCAGCACCGGCTGCGCCGCCGGGCCGGCCCAGGGATCGGGCGGCTCGGGCAGGCTGGGGCACTGTGGATAAAGGGCCGCCACCGGCAGGCTGCCGGCACGCGCCAGCACCGCCTCGGCGCCGGCGCCGAAGCCCAGCGCCATCACCTGCGCCCCGGCAAAGCCGGTGCGGGCGCGCACCGCCAGCCGTGCCGCGTCCAGGTCGGCCAGCAGCTCCGGCACGCTGCGGTCGTGCCCGTCATAGCCCAGCTCCAGCGTGCCGAAGCCGGCGCGGTGCAGCGCCTTCACATAGGGCTCGGCCCGGCTGTCGCGCGGCCTTCCGTCCGGCACCACGATGACCACGCCGGACGCCTGCTCGGGCAGCTCGGGCAGCGACATGCGCGCCCGGCCTGCTCCCGCCGGCAGCGGCCAGATCGACGCGGACGGGCCGGTGCCGTCCTGTGCCAGCGCCGCCGGGCCGAACAGCGGCGAGGCGGACAGCTCGATGGTGATCAGCAGCACGGCGCCGGCGGCCTGGCCCAGCGATGAACGCGACTGCATGGTGTGCCCCTTGGTCCTGCGGGGCGCGGGGTGCGCCCTGGTTGACCGGAAGCCTGGGCGCGGCCGGGGTTTCAGGTCCTGAAAGCCTGCCGAAAGCGGCCTGAAAGTTAATGACTTGGCGCGCGATGGTTTCGTTAAGGCAGGTCGGTTCTCGCCCAGCGCGCAACGCCCGGCGCGCGGTTCTTCCGGCAGCGGTTTTGTCCTAGACTGGCATCCTGGCGGGGCAACAGGACCTTGGCGTGATGCTGGCGGAAAGCGGGCCGGCGACGGACAGTTCGGTGCGGCTGCGGTTCGGCGAATTCGTTCTGGATTCGGCGCGCGGCGGGCTGTTCGGCGCCGATGGCGCGCAGGTGCCGCTGCGGCCAAAGACCTGGTCGCTGCTGCTCCACCTGGCCGCGCATCCAGGCCAGGTGATTGCGCGCGAAGCGTTGCTGGACGCGGTCTGGCCGGACGTGACGGTGACCGACGACAGCAT
>JAESGU010000044.1_pt1 | contig 124551 bp, 99 predicted proteins | sample 9266271 | NCBI WGS metagenome assembly JAESGU01 (sample SAMN15740544, study PRJNA653495) | algae metagenome | isolation source: Scytonematopsis contorta HA4267-MV1 and co-occurring heterotrophs from mud... | place: USA: Palolo Valley Trail, Honolulu, Hawaii | collected 2009-07-25 | reverse complement strand
TCCAACTACAACAGAAATGGTTGATAAAGTAATCTCAGTTGCGCTCGACTTAATAAATCCTCAACATTTAAAAAACTGGTTTACTAATTGCTGCTATTGTACCTCATAACAGCGGTAAGTGCTGTAAACCCCAAGCAGAATTCCAACCCGAACGATAATCATAACTGCTATAGATGCTTTCAAGTAGCAAAGATTTATCTGTGACACTTGCGATTTTTTGTAAATTTTCTACAGAAACTACTGTAGTACTGCGGCATTGTTCAGTTAATATTGCATCAGCTTGTAAATCTAAAGAAAAGTATGTACGATTTTCAGGTAGTTGTTTTAATGGACTTCCAAAAATTTGCCATTTATCCCAACGAGACCTTAATTTTAGATTAAAGTTGGCAATTTTTTCTTGTAAATTATTTTGAATATCAATCGGTTTTTCGGCTTTAATTTCAACTTTTCCTAGACCACGTGAAGTTGAGCCACCTATGCGGAAGTTTAAACGGTTACGATAAATAAATTTCCAAAGGGAATCTGCTAAATCATCTGGAACCAAAATTGATGAAGTGTAAATTACAGGTATTGGATTGTTAGCATTAGAGTTCGACTCCTCTAAAACTTGTACACTGTACAGAATATCCTCCTCCGAAGTTGCACGTCTCCTATTTATTCCTACCCTTGTCAATAAACGCTTACTAGCTGAATGCTTATGATACTCGTCATTGAAGAAACTATAAAAGCTAAAACTAGGTGGATCAACCCTTTTTCCATCAGTGGGGCAATTAGGGTCATAGGTGTAATCATAACTATTTGCACAAAAGCGGTCAACAAGAGTATCAAAAATACCATTGTTACCCTCAGCTTTAAAACCCGATTTTGTTTTAGAACTCAATGCAGTAGCTGGTAGTACTTTTATTTCTTTTTGGATGACAAAATCTTCATCAAATTTCAATACAGCAGGGTATGCGTTTTGAAAAATAGCAGGCTCATCATCTAAAAATAATGCTTGAAAATCACCACCATCTTTACTCAGATTCGTAAACTGTTGACCATACTGCTTTAAAATTTCACTAGCAATAGTACCACGAATAACACTACCAGGAATATAATCCTCGCATTTACTTATCGAACCACCTGGTTTTTGTCGGGAAATCGCGAGTGGGGATAATGCTTTAATTTCTAGTTGAATGCGTTTCACGAAAACTTTCCTTTTGCTAAAAATTGCCAAACTTCATCATCTACCTGAATAGTTGGTAACTCCCAAGTTAGCCATCCTAAACCAGCAGATTTACTTCCTCCCAACGCATAAATTTGTTTCAAACCAGCCCAGATTAGGGCTTTTGCATAATCTGGTCTTCCAGGTGTGAGGCGAGATTGAATATGAATTTCTCCTTGAAACCGAAGTTGTGCATTTACTGGAGAAGTTTCCTGAAAATAAAGTTTTTTCTCTTCTGCAACCTGACGACGACGATTAATAGTCACACCTGGACGCAATACTTCGGGTAAATTATCTGGGTCTTCTTTACAAATTAAATCATCGAAAATTACTCGTGATGGCAAAATTGGGTCACCGAACACTTGGCTTATCAAACAGTGATATGTATCATCATATTCGGGAATTTTATATTCATCACGTCGAAAATCGTCACCTGCATCTTCTCGACGAACAAACATTTTTCCTGCACTCGGAGATTCAGAAATTGCCCATCCCAGAACTCGTGCTAATTTTTCACATTCATGACGTGTTCGACCTTTAACCTGTGATGCGGGAATTAACAAATTACCTTCCGAATTGCGAACGATTGGCTTGTCAGCTAAAGAACCAGAAGAACCACCAGCACCGACACATAATGCAGTATCAATTACTGCGGTTATTATATATGTGGAAACTAAATTGGTATTGAGTAATTGATTGAGAGATATCATGATATTTTATCGGTAGATGAAAATTGAGGATATTTTGCTTCCGAAACTTCAATAAATTCATATAAATCTACCATTTCACGCCAAATAGTTTCATAAAGCTTTCCTCTAGGTTCATACATCCAAGGTGCAAGATTACCCTTATTTGTTTTTGCCTCACACCAAGCTGTTTCAAAGTCTAATTTTAGTTCTACTTGTCCTTGCTTCAATCGAGAGCGAAAATAATAATAATTTAGACTGGCTGTACGCTTACCCTGTTCTAAAAAACTACGAATCTGATAGAGTTGTGATTTTGGAAAATTGACTTTTATTAATGCAGTAATAGCTTTTAAGAATCCATCTAATTCATGAAGTGTGTAAGGTGCCGCATATAGCTTTAGAGTCGCACCGTTTTTCTTAGTTAATGCTTTATCCCTAAATTCTTTGATATTTGATGAAATCATTGTAACTGATTTCATGACTAAAAAATCAACAGTTCCACTATGGTATCCATAATCTTTTAATTTTTTACCATAGTCTTTTGCCGATTTCATTAACTGTTTTGTTAAATCCTCTGCATAATATATCGGGGTATTATAGGCAGTAATCAAGACACCGCTAGATATACTCAGTTGACATCGAGATGGTTGAGCTTTTTGCCAGTTATAACGCTGGCATTTACTTAAATCAATATTTTTATCTTCCAAGTTATATTCACCCTTTATTGTCACTCCTTTGATGTCTACTTCATTTAAAAGAATTGATTCAAATTGCTCTCCAATCGTCTTAGCAATTTGTAATGCCTTATCTGCAGGTACAATTATTATAATATCATCGCCACCAATGGTAATAATTTCAAAAGGGTGAATAAAATCTCCATTTTTTAATCTGGATTTTGATTCATCAATTCCCTTTAACTGACGCGGTTGTAAATTTTGAGCTAGTGCTTGAAAAACTGAATATCTAGTAGCACAGTCCACATCTTCGCTGAAATCCTGATATTCCTGAGGTGTGCGAATTTTTTGGATAAAGCCACCCATATTATTGCCATCAGCATAAATATAGGCAACATAGCCGTTACTCACCTTACTCAACTGCGTTAATGATTCTGGAATTTCCACAGCACCCCTATGATTGCCAAAGTATTTCTGATACTTATCAGGATTTTCTTTTAAAAATTTCTCAAACTTTTTTACCCAACTGTTTAATTCTTGTTCTCCCCCTGAATACCATTTTGTATTTCTAGGTCTTCCATCTTTTGCTCTATCACCAAGTTGACGTTTAATAGCAGAAGGTTCAGAAAAGTAAGGTTCTCCAGGAAGGTTATTTGCTTTAGTAATAGCAGAACGTTTCTCTATTTCATCTCGACGTAAATATGGATGTGTCTCCAACATTGGTGGATAACAGCGACTTGGACGATTGTAGCTATTATTACCACTACGGCGCTGATTAAACAAAATTGCCAGTTTAGTAGTTAGTTCATTAAAACTTTTATGATTTTCAAAATTCTTAGCAATTTCCGAGGCATGTTCAATTGTACCAAAAGAAGCCTCTACTATGCTATCGCTATAATGTTGCTGATATTTCTCCAACCAAAATGTATCTTGAATATTATCCCGTAATAGTCCTAAACGCAGTTCCAGTAACCTAAATGTATCTCCTACAGCACAAGAATTAGCTGTTAAAGTTTGCTTAGTATAGCGTTTTTCAATTGCATTGGCAATGACATCTACGAAGCCTGAGGGGCAAAAGGCAAGAATATTTCCACCGCAAGAATAAATGATTAGTTCTGGAATTAACGCCTGAGATAAATAAGTCTCATCTGGAAAGCCATCATTCAGCCATTTTTTTACTTTTGCACAATCATCGCTGTCGATATCCTCAGATTTTTTATTAAAAAAAGCAGGTAAATCAATTAAATTAATTTGGTCTAAACGAGCAGAAGCACCGCGAATATCTGGCAATTTTGATTCTTCAAATACATATTGTTTAATCTTTGTTGCACCACCATAAACCATGCCTATTTTACTATTCCAAAGTATTGGATGGCTTTTTGCAAACAGTTCTAAATTTTCTATTGTTTCAGGAAAAGGTAAATCTTTGGATAGTAATATTTTGGCTTCCTCAACGAATCCTCTTAGCACTTCGGGTATGTCCTCATCTTTTCCTTCATTTAAAGCCTTTTGCATTTCCTGCAATAAACTTAAATCATACTGGGGTTTCTTTTCCTCACCCCAAGCAGCACACCAAGCAATCGCTGTTGTAATCGGATTTTGACTTTGCATTTCCATAATTTCCCAAATCTCTCTTTTCTATCCCCGCAAATCCACCAAAAACCGTGCTAAAGCTTTTACCATCAGACGATTTGAAACATCCTCTCCCCGTTTCAGGTAATGGACGCTACCAGTTAACAACGAAGATTCATTATTAATCTGGTCTTCTTTACCCTCGTAATCACTATAAATGTTAGCAATGATACGCAAATCTAAACCACGGCAAAACTCTTCCCACTTAGAAACTTCCTCCTTACCTTTATCCCCGTATAAAATCACCGCATGAGTCGCTTCACGCATAATTAGTCGATTTTCTTCCGTAATTTTGCCACCCACATCAATAATGTTCAGTGGAGTATTAGCATTTTTTACCCATCCGGATGCTTTTTGTGCGAACTCAGGAGTAAATTTAGATTTGTACTCCTTCTTCAATTGTTTCGCTAAATCAGGGTCGCGTTGTGCAGTCTCAGAAAACCACGCTCCCTCCCCATCCGGACAAGCAGTGATTATATATGGATAGGGTGCGTTTTCTATTTGGCTGATTGCTTGTTTTAATCCTTCCCGCAAACAAGACTTACCCGATTGTGCTGGCCCGCAAATAACTACTTTTGGGTGAATTACTTTATTTGCTTGCTGCGGTTCCTCTGTTTCTACCAGTTCCCCTATCTTGTAAGCTGCAGTTGTGGAAGCTGCTGTAATAAAAGTTTTATACCCTGGTCTGCCAATCTTCGGGTCGAAAATGGCAATTGCACCATAGAGGTGAGATATCTTACTAGCGATTAAGTAGCTTACCGCAACAGAAGCAGGTCCATCTATTTTCAACAATCGACCACCTTTCAACTCACCAGACGCAATCATTTCATCTAAACGTGCCGCAGCATCTCTAACAATTTGGTCACCATTAGCACGTTCAGCAAACCCAACCTTTAAAACTTCACCTTCCAGCTTAATATTATATGTAGTCATTTAGTTACACCCTTGTCTAAGTAATTACTCCATCCTTCGTCCCCTTCGCCCCTTAGTGGTTAATATCAATCAATTAAGTCTCCCAGGTTATACTGTGGGTTATGTGTGATGGAAATCACATACTTACCCAACTTGGGGTCATAATAACCAATCGCACCATAAATATGTGCCAACTTATGTGCAAGCACAAATGCTACAGGAATAGAAGCAGGCCCATTAACCTTTAATAACTGTCCCCCAGATAATTCACCAGAACTTAGCATCTCCTCTAAACGAGTGGCAGCATCCCTTACAACTTGGTCATTTTGAGAAGCTTCGCCAAAACTGACTCGTAAAACCCCGTCCTTGCACTCTATTTTGTAAGCTGTCATTTACTAAACCTCTGAACTCATGGGTCTATCATATACCCAGTTGGAAGTAGTGTCTTCCAACAACTATAATGAGAGGCTATTTATAAATAAATAAAAAATTAAGCACTATTTACTACTATAAGCCAGGGAATAAATTCCCTGTCTGAAAGCTAAAGTCCTCTAAAGAGGACTAAGAACAAATAAGATTTTTTGGAAGTCTCTTAAATTTTGTAAAATATCTATTTTGCTGTATTATTCAGTCCTCTTTTAGAGGACTTTAGCTTTTAGACAGGGAATTTATTCCCTGGCTCATGGTACGAATTAAGCTTAATATTGTATTTACAAACACCCTTTATGAGTGTTTGTAAAATCGTGCAACCGTAAAAGTAACATCTTTAGCTATCTTCTTCGCTTATTATATTTACATAAATACAAAACAAACTAGTGACCCCAGAAGTATTTCACGACACCCCCCACATCGAGCTATTACAGTGGTTAGCGCGAGGCTCCCTCAAGCAAAACCTGCTGCGAGCAATTCGCTTGTGGGTATGGTTAAACTCTCTCTACGGAAGTGAAAAAACAAAACTTGATTTACCTTCAGAATGGACTTATGCCGACTGGCGGAATGTTTTCTTTACTACAAGCCATCCCAAGGGAGACGAAATACCAATATTACATGATAAAAATTGCCGTTGTGCCAAAAATGTTGCTCAATGGCTTTTTACAAAGGATACAGGAATAAACAAAAATGATTGGATAAAAGCAATAAAATCGCATTATTTCCATCAAATTCAGCACAATAAAGATTATCGTAAAATAAAAGATTCACCCAAAGAACTATTAATAATTGACCCTCAAGATAAACCCAATAAAAAAACTTTAGAACAAATATTGAACCTATACTTATTTCAAGTTACCCGTCGTACTCTCCAACGTGACTTAGAAATATTAGCCGAACTGGGTTGGTTGAAATACGATGGACAAAAATATCATCGCGTTACCGAATTCCCATCCCGCCCTTTAAGTATCATCCAAGAAACTGCTTCAGCTAAATTTAATACCGATAAATTGAGTGTTCTCAACCAAGAAGATGTGACGGCAATTGCCGAAAATCATTCTCAATTAATCAACGGTGTACAACGCTTTTTTCTCCACCTAGATTATGTTGTACCTCGTGAGACCATAGATTTAGTTGAAGATTGCCAAAATGAGTTAAAGCAGTTGTGGGAAAAAACACCTGTACCTCCAGTTAAACTAACATACAATAGCGCTAGGGTTGCGGATGAAATTGATTGTATTGTTTACCCAGTTTGCATTTACTATATGCAGAGAGCAGTTTATCTTTGTGCTTGTGGTGAAAGTCCCAATAGAGAAACCGACTGGTATAATTTTCGCTTAGACCGCATTCAAGACATGACAGCTTTAGAGTGGAGTGATTCCCAAATTCCTCAACATTTACAAAAATTTTACCAAAAAGCATCTTTACCAAGTCCAGACTATATTGCAGTGGAAATGTCTAAAGCTTGGGGATTTGATTTTTACTTACCTTCACGATTAATGCTGATACGCTTTGACCGCGATTATAACGACCGTTATATCAAAAATACTTTTCGCCATGAAACTTTTATACCTATTACTTACCAACAAGCACAGCGTCTTGTTACACGTGAAGCTGCACCATCGTATCAGCAAGCACTACTAAACGTACTAAAAAATCGTTCTTCTGAAGACGCTTACTATCAAGTTAATTACCGCCACCGAGATAATGGTATCACGATGCGCTTACGTGCGTGGCGACCGATGTGCGAAGTTTTACTTCCTTTTGATTTACGGCAAAGTATCGCTAATGATGTGACGGAAGAATTTAAACTTTACTGTGGGGAGTAGGGAACATGTAGAGACGCGGATTTATCGCGTCTTTAATTTAGAGATTCTTAGCGCCTTTGTAGAAATGTTACATGTAACGTCTCTACATTATTGTCATAATCGAATTATGCCCGATTCAAGATTATTTATCCTCTAGAACGTCTGCGGAGTCGGTCAAGCATTACAGCTAAAATAATCACCAATCCTTTAACAACTAGTTGCCAGAAGTAAGACAAGTTCAACAAAGTCAAGCCATTGTTGAGAATAGCAATAATCAATGCACCCAAAAGAGTTCCACCAACAGTACCAATACCACCAGTAAAACTAGTTCCACCAAGAATAACAGCAGCAATCGCATCCAACTCGTAACCTTGACCAATTATTCCACTAGCACTATAAAGACGGCTAGCGCTCATTACTCCCGCCAAACCTGATAGTAATCCACTGACACCATAGACAAACAGCAACACGCGGTTAACTTTAATACCAGTTAATCGGGCTGCTCGGTCATTACCACCAACAGCATAAATTTGTACTCCTAAAACAGTTTGTCGTAGCACAAACCAACTAGCGACAACAGTCAGTAGTGCAATTATCACCAACCAAGGGAGGGGACCCACATAACTATTACCCACCCAAGCAAAATTTATATCACGGTTAATCACCGTCGTACCTTGGGCAACCAAAAAAGCAACACCTCTCAAGGCAGTCAGCGAACCCAACGTTACAATAAAAGGCGGCACATCCAAAAAAGTAATCAGAGCGCCATTGAGTAAGCCCAAAAGCAATCCAGCCAACAAACCAGCAGGCACAGCCGCCCAACCTAGCGCAGGAATTAGCGATACCAGCAATGTAACTACAGCAGAAACAGCCAATATTGACCCGACCGAAAGGTCAATACCTCCCGTCAGAATTACAAACGTCATCCCTGTTGACAACACAATGTTGATTGACGCCTGCCGCAAGATGTTAACAATGTTACCGCCTGTAAGGAAGTTGGGGGAAAGAATAGTAAATAAAATACAAATAATTACTAAAATCGGCAGGATACCTGCGACCTCAAGTAAAGTGCGAATAGACTTACGGCTGCGTGGCGATGCTGAATTATTGCCTACTTTATTATTAGCCGGCTTTAACGTATGACTCATGATGCTGATACCTCCGATGCTCCTGTTGCGTAATTCATAATTTTTTCCTGGGTAATTTCTTTACCGAGACTGCCATCAAGTTCCCCCACCAGTTCGCCTTCTCGCATGACTAAAACGCGGTCGCTCATCCCGATAACTTCCGGTAGTTCACTAGAAACCATCAAAACTGCAACACCTTGTGCTGCCAATTCGCTAATAATTCGGTAAATTTCGCTTTTAGCACCGATATCTACACCCCGTGTCGGCTCATCTAACATGATTATTTTTGGTTTAATGGCTAGCCAACGTGCTAGTAATAACTTCTGCTGATTACCACCAGAAAGGTCTACCGCTCTAATCTCTAAATTGGCAAGACGGATATTAAAATTTTCAACTGCTTCCGTTGCTAGTCGATTGACTGAACCCCAGTTAACCACACCAGCTTTTGCATCTTCATACAGTGTGTTGATGGCAATATTCTTACGAGCGCTCATCTCCAGAAATAAACCTTGGTCTTTGCGGTCTTCTGGAACGTAGCCAATCCCAGCAGCAATAGCATCACTGGGCGTATTAATATTAACTTTTACACCCCTCAGGAATAGTTCACCACTTGCTTTTGGGTCAGCACCGAAAATTAAGCGAGATACCTCTGTTCGTCCTGCACCAACCAACCCTGCTAAACCAAGGATTTCTCCAGCACGAAGTTGAAAACTAACTGACTTAACCTTCTTACGTGTGTCGGTGATATTTCTTACTTCCAACACTACTGCTCCGGGATTTTTTTGTCGTTGATGTTCATAAAAGTCCTGTATAGAACGACCGACCATCATCTGCACCAACCGCTGTGCAGATATTTCATCTCGTGTGAGACTGCCAACATATTGACCATCTCGCAGCACACTAATTCGGTCAGCCAGAGCGTAGATTTCTTCCATACGGTGACTGATGTAAATAATGGCAATGCCATCATTTCGCAGTTTGCGAATTACCTCAAACAACCGCTCAGTCTCCCTGTCAGAAAGTGCCGCAGTTGGCTCATCCATAACTAAAACGCGGCTTTTGTCCTTTAGCGCTCGCGCAATTTCAACTTGCTGCTGTTCAGCTATTACTAAGTTGCCAACCACATCATCGGCTGAAAAAGATGCTCCTAAGCTTTGTAATACTTGTTGCGCTTCGAGTTTCATACTTTGGCGGTCTAAAAATTGCCCTCGTCGCAACTCGCTACCCATAAAAATGTTTTCGGTTACGGTTAAATTGGGTGCAACATTTAGCTCTTGATAAATAAGATTAATACCAGCCTTACGCGCTACAGCCGGGTCAGTAATTTTCACAGGTTGACCGTTAATGCGAATTTCACCTTCATCAGCAATGTAAGCTCCAGCCAGGATTTTCATCAGTGTGCTTTTGCCCGCTCCATTCTCACCCATGAGAGCATGAACTTCTCCTGGATAAATCGTCAGATTGACATTTTGGAGAGCAGGTACACCATGAAATTTTTTTGCAATCCCTCGCATTTCTAATACAGGAGTGGTCGTCGGTGCATTAGTAAATGAGGTTTCAATACTTGTTGTCATGAGCAGATACCAGCAAAATATTTGGAATTTGCATTTTTAAATTAAAAATCAATCAATTAAAAGGTGATGTCAAATTAAAGCCACAATCTAATCATGTTTAAAAAAGTGTTCTACCACATTAGTTATATAGAGCTTAAAAGTCATCGTCTTTATTAGGTAGATTACTTTCTCCGAAATAATTCTTATTACTTACCAACCTCTTTCTGTACTAACGTTGTTTTTCGTAATCAACCTGACAGGAATCAAAATAGTAGAACTTTTAGGCTTTTTACCATGCAATATATCGTTCCCAACCTGAATTGCTTTTGTAGCCATTCCTTTAGGGTCTTGAGTTGCAGTTGCAGAATATAAACTATCTTTGGCTGTGATAGCTTTAATTGCTTCTGGAGCACCATCAACTCCAACAATAAAGAATTCTTTACGTCTTGCTTGGTTAGCCGCTAGCTCTGCTCCTACTCCACTGGGGTCATTGATAGCAAAAACCGCATCTATCTTGGGAAAGGTTGTGAGCAAATCTGTCATAACTCTTAATCCTCCATCTCGACTCCCTTCTGCATTCTGATTTTTAGAGAGGATTTTGATATTGGGATATTTAGACAATACTTTTTCACAGCCACTAACTCGCTGAATAACTGATTCTACAGGAGGTCCGTTAACTATTACTACATTACCTTTACCCTTGAGACGGTCAGCAATATGTTGGCAACTAACCTCTCCAGCTTGCACATTATTAGTGGTAATTGTAGCATCTACACCCCCTTCAGCACCTGTATCTACCGCAATAACAATTCGACCTGCTTGTTTAGCTTTTTCAACTGCTGGTCTAATTCCACTTTTATCAGCAGCATTCAGAATAATTATGTCAGTATCAGCAGCGATGAAATTTTCAATTTGGTTGGTTTGTTGATTTAGGTCATAAGCACTAGAAGCTACAATAACTTTAACATCATTTCCCCCGATTCTCTTCGCTTCTGTCTCCACAGCTTGCCCCATAAAAACGAAAAATGGGTTACTCAAATCGCCTACAGTGAAAGCAACTGACCGCAATTTTCTATCTCCAGTGACAGCCTTACTATTGCGACTATTATTGATAACATTAGCCGCATTGTTACTATTTTGGGAGCTATTTGTACAGCTAACAATAGTACCGCTTACTAGACCTAACATGCTAGCTATAATTGCAATTTTTATCATCTTTATTTATCTCCAATATTTTATAAAACTACAAGATAAAATGATTTTAATTGTTGTTCTGACTAATAGCTTTAACACTATTGTAAAACATATATTTCTACATACAGCTAACCTAATTAGACTGTGAGCATATATTAATAAATCTCACGCAAAGGCGCAAAGAATTTATTTCGTGTATTTGTTCACAATCTATTTAGGATTTTTGTATTATATATATTATTATTTGCACATCGGTGTAAAAATGCGTGTTAATTTTTTTAAATTACTTGAGCTTGCTTCTCTTTATAAATATCTTTTGAAGAGACAGCTTCTAAGAATATTCCTACTCAACACGTTTAACATAATTTTCGGTATTTCCTATAATATAGATACACTGCAAACCTGTGCAACATATAAAATAAGATAATAAAAAAATAAGTCAAATAAAAACCTGCTTTGATGCAGAACCAGTTCAAAAATAACTAGCCAATTAATCAAGGCTAATCATATGAAAATAATACACAAAATAATACAATTGATTGCGGCAACTCTGACGTTGAGTTTAATTGGTATTGATACGTTATTTGCTCAATAAATTTTATTGGGGTACTCAGAACAGTTTACAAATTCTAATCAAAAATTATTTGCCAGTAACTCTCCAGTAAGAATAAAACTTGAAATATTCCCAAAAATCTTATTTCTTATTTTCTACTAGTCCTATGACGAGGACTTTAGCTTTTAGACAGTGACTTTAGTCACTGGCTGGCTGGCTTATGATATGCATCGTGTCCACAACTATTGTTTGTGACATTAAACTTAGCATCAGTAAGGTTAGCACCAGTAAAATTAGCATGTTCTTTTTCAGAACCCAAAAGGTTAGCACCTGTCAAATTAGCCTTACTAAAGTTAGCCCCACCAAATTTAGCGTCAGACAGATTGGCATTTTCGAGAACAGCCTCACTAAAGTTTGCACCACTCAAGTCAGCTTTACAGAGATTTGCTTCAATTAGACTAGCTTTACTAAAATTTGCCCCACTTAAGTTCGCTTCCACAAAATCAGTTTTGTCAAGAATAGCGCTATTAAGGTTTGCTCCTCTCAAGTCAGCTTTAACCAAATTTGCTTGAGTAAAGTTTGCTTTTCCCAATTCGGCTCCCCTTAAATCAGCCTCACATAAATTACATCCGGTAAGTATTGCGTTACTAAAGTCAGTCTTATTCAAATTTGCTTTAAAAAAGTTAACCTCAGTCAGGTCAGCTCCATAAAAATAAGCCCCACTCAGATTTGCTTCATTAAAATTCGCTCCAACTAACTTAGCTCCTGTTAAATTAGCCCCACTGAAGTTTGCTCCTTTCAAATTTGCACCACTAAGATTAGCTCCCGTCAGGTCAGCTTCCATTAAACTACCATTAAGTAAATTTACTTTACTTAAGTCAGCTTGAATACAGTTAGTCTTTGTTAGTTGTGCCTCTACCAAGTTAGCATCAATTAAAACAGCTCCAACAAGCTCAGCTTGAACTAAATCGGCTTTAGTAAGTTGTGCTTTCTGAAAATCCACTGAATTTAAATTAGCTTGTCTTAATACAGCAGATTTCAGATTAGCGTTGCTTAAATCAGGTTTTATGTTTTTGTTTTTCTTTCTCCAAGAGTTCCAGTGGTCTACACCTTTCGCTAAAATTCTCAAATGTTCAGGATTAGACATACCCATTAACTCCTAAAAATAGTAAAAATGTGACTTAAATATCAAAAAATACAGACCTACAAAATATCAAATGTATAAGCCTTTTAGATTTAACTTTGTTTAGACCTACTCTTCCAGGTCAAATTTTACATATTTGATTTTTAAAATATTCCGATAGACGTAGAAATGTAGAAACGTAGAAACGTAGAAACGTAGAGACGCGATTAATCGCGTCTCTACATTACCAGGGGTATTTTTGTAAATAAATATACTATTATTAACAGTAATGTAACGGTGATTTTTTGATGCTTTATTTAACTGCTGCAAGATTTAATCCTGCACATTAAATTTACATAATCCATAGTATTTTGTAAATATACAATGAATTTAATAATTTTACTATTTCGGTTTTCACTAGAAAAAGCTAGAACAGAATCACGTTATCTCTTAGGGAAGATTACGTATAAGGGCACAAAACCTAGATTGTTTTTTAAGATATGTCAGATAAGTTATTGAGCTTCAATAGACCTAATGACCGACACTTCTATGCTTACCGATACCGAGGCAATATTCAATCAGGATTAGACCTGAATTATGTGCGCTTTCAAAACACAGTTATCGTACCTGGAATCCATGTAGATGGAGACGTTAAAGTCATTGAATCAGGAACAGCGGAATACAAAGAGCTACTCTATCTTCCTGTATATCGGCTTTCTTCACTCAATTGGAGAATCATCATTGTTTTAACGCTTGTCTTGACTTTGATGAACCACTTACCAGGGAGTAAAACATCTTTTGATATAGGTGCTTCCCTGTTCACCTTTTTATTAGTTTGCGGCTTCTATGTCTCTGTCGCAACTTGGGTCATGAGATACTTTTATCAGTTTATAGGGGAGGCTAGAGTAAAAGCATCCTCCGCTATCTTCAATATTGTTCTCTTTATAACAGGTACTTCAACGCTTTATGCCTACATGACAGGTAGTGGTAGTGCGGCTTTGAATTTATTTTGGCAATTGGCTAATTTAGTGATTGCTTTTTATTTAGCACCTGCGTTAGTTACATACCTCTCCTGTATCAGGATTCATGCCAATCGTCATATCAAAATCGAGCATGAATGGCAGGTGAATGGTAGAACCTATGGTGGACATCTGAACCAACGCAATGAAATTACTCTCTATCCCAAGAAAGGAGAGGGATTCCATCCACTTGATGCGCTAGAGTATAAAGCCCTGATTGCATACCAAACCACCCAAGGAGACCATATGAAAGCCAAAGAACTGATGAGGGTTTGGCGCACAAAACCTTTAGCAGAGCCAATCGATGATAAGTTAATGCGGCTTAAACAGTTCAATCTTCCGAAGCAGTTAGGTTTCTTGCTCTTGCGAACCGTAGCACCGTCCGTTGGGTTGCTGTTAGAAACTGCTGGGGAAAAATCCAACATCAAGGTTTTCGTAAAGTTAGGAAATTGGCTCAAGTGGCAAGGTTTTAATAGAGTCTTCTTAATCTACCAAGAATGTGAATTAGCATTGAAAAACAATCCGTAGCAGCAGAGACGTTACATGTAACGTCTCTACATAATCACATCAATATTTGTTAATTTTTTGTTGGTTGGGGGTGGGGTTTTTATGCTGGGACGAGAAATATTTTTGCGCTTCTGTTGTAAGTGTGATGGGTCTGGGTTCCTATTCGTCAGCAGTATCCAGCGCTAGGGTTGGGGGGAAATATTGTACAGACGTAACATGTTACGTCTCTGTTATGGTGATTACTACCTCAACAAAATTATTTTTGCTAAATTTTTTGTGTTTTAGCGAGTAGAGCGAGGTTTAGAAGGGGTTGATTTTAAAGCTTTTTGGTAATTATTAGCCACCTTTTTAACAAAGTCAGCAGTAAAGCCACTATTACAACCAGTGTATTGACCAGTCATCCACCAACAAGCAACACTATTCACAGCCGCTGTTTCATTGTTGGGTATAGCGCGAAACTGTTTATCTAATTCACGACGTATGATACAGGATACTATTTCGCGTGCGGTTGTGGGGTTGCTTACAAATTCTTTTGATGTTAATTCTTTTTTTAAACAAAATTTTGTCCATAATTTAATAGTTTCTGGCTTAACTTGCCAATCGCTGTAATATCCACTATTTGCACCGCTTTTTGGTGCTGATTGTCGCAATGCTTCAACCATCGCAGCAACTTGAGTGTTTGATACTTTTGGTTGTTGTGCTTGAGCAAGCAACAGCGAGGATAATCCAAAACTGATTATTGTTCCACCAAGTACTACTGACATAAATTTGAATTTTTTAGGTTATTTCAGAATTTTGGCTACTAAACCAATTTAGTACAATCTGGTATCAAAGTTTTGAGAAATAACATAAAATCTTACACTTAATCAAATGAACATACAGATAGAGCCAAAAAAGTTGAGTTTATTTCAATTACGTTGTAAAAATAATGATAACGATTTGTAATAAATCACAGATGAAAGTGGGTATTACAAATATTACGGACGCAAGCAAAATCTTTCATTAAGTATTTAGCTATATAATGGATAGGTATCGCTACTCTTTTAAAGCTTGCTTGCCCTTTTGGGTTAATTCATAACATTGGCGTCGTCTTCCTCCCAACTGTGGTTCTTCTTCCACCCACCAAGAGGAAACAAACCCGTTTTGCTCTAACCACTCTAGATTAGGATAAAGGCTTCTAAGAGTTAAATCAGAATCATAAAGTTTGTTAAATTCCTCTTCAATCTTTAACCCATAAAGCGGTTTTTCAGCCAAAGTTTTTAGTAGAAGTATATCTATTTTATTAAGCTACAGCTTTTACAAAGCATCTTCTGAATCTTATGTAGGCAACGAAAAAGGTGTTACAGAAGTTACAGAAGGAATCAAAGTAAACGTTAGGAAAATTTTTCAAACTCTTAAACGCTTTTTAAATGTAAAGTTTGAAGAATCATCAGATTCTGTAGAAAATGGGGAAAGAGGTCTATTCTCTGGAGCAATTCGTTATATGTTTTCAGATGGGCCACGGACGACCTTGCAGTAGACGCAGTGGAGCGTAGCGTTTAGACATGCTTTGAATTTTGATGTCCAAAATGTACACTACTAAATAATAATTACTGCCGTATAAAATAAAAATTTGATAAATAATTGAGAATAATGCTAGTATTTACACGGAGGTGCAATCAATTGACTGTTTAAATAATTATCATTGATAAAAATCTATGAATGAAGCTATATTAGGAAAAGCAAATAGTGACATAGTAAAAACTTTAAATAATACAGACAATGAAGAACTGATAGGAAAAAATTTTTATTTTGAGCGTAGAGCATTTAATTTGAAGCAGATACGTCCAAGAAAAATCAATTTTAAATTTCACAATGATATTCCCAAATTATGGCTTGGTAATAGCATTGTTCTGACACATTTTTTTAATGGATTGAATTTATACTTGCCTGTATTTGAATCATCTATAGCTAGAGTAATACAGGAATACTCAAAAAATGTCCAAGATAAAAATCTTAGACAGCAAATATATGGTTTTATTGGTCAGGAGAAAAGCCATGCTCAAACTCATCACAAGTATAATCAGATTTTGGTCGCTCAAGGATACAATATTGAAGGGTACTTGAAATTAGCGAAATTTTTCTTTGTTGATGTGTTAGAAAAAACGCTGGGAGCAAAAATTAGTCTAGCGACAGTAGCAGGCTTTGAACACTTGACGGTATTGTTAACTGATATTGTTCTTAATCAGAATATAATGAAAAATGCTACGCCAATAATGAAAGAATTATGGGAATGGCACGCGGCAGAAGAGGTTGAACACAAAAACATAGCATTTGAACTTTTGCAAACAGTTGATAATAGTTATTGGCTGCGGATATTAGGACTTTTCTTAGGCGCAATTATTCTTATCTTTTTTAGTTTTTACGGAATGTTTATTTTAGCATTACAAGAGAAAAACTTTTTTAGTAGTAAAACAGTAGTAGATTTATATAAATTATTATTAGGTGAAAACAAGCTTATTCTAAAAGGTTTCAAAGTATTTTTACAATACTTTAAACTAAATATTGTTTCACTACACAACAATTATATACCTCTTGCAGAACAAGTATTTAACCATTAAAAATTGATGAGGCACTGCGGGAACGCTCTCAATATTAAACTATAAGGGAACGCTCTTTTTTACATTTATGAGGCTGTGTAATTTTTTGAAGCTAGCGAACTAAAATATTTGTGTCTATCCACGGAGTTGTTAAAAGAATAATGAGCGCAATCAGTTGGATACTGGCAATCTGGGCGGTTCTCTCCTACCTCCTATGCAGCTTAACTTATCTTAGGACAAAAATTCAACTAATGTGATTTACAAGGTCTATACCGAGCAACAATTAGTCTCTAATCCTGTTTCCTTTACGCCTGTGAAAGAACAGGCAGCGTTTGAAAGCATTGCGCTCTCCACAATGATTTGCATGACCGTTTTAATCCGTGAGATTCGGTTACTAGTCCAAGCTTGTAAACCGTAACCTGAATCGATAAACTCGCGGTTACAGGAGTAAAAGTTATACAATTTTTACTCCTGAATCAAATAGGTATGATGGTTTGATTTTTCTTTTATTGTTAAGAAAATTTTAAGTTGAAATTTTTCAGAAGCGATAAGCGTAACATTTGTCTCAAATGCATAAATTTTAAACCCAGCAGTATTAAAATCGTAAATGAACATCGCCACCATATTACAAAAACATGCCACAACCCACTCCGAGCAAGGGGCAATAATAGACACATATCGCCGACAAAAACGAACCACAACCTTCGCAGAGCTAGAAAAATCAGCAGGACTCGCAGCAAGCCTACTACGACAAAAAGGTTTAAAAGCAGGAGACGCAGTTCTAGTTTTTTACCCCATGTCAGCAGAGCTATATATCACCCTTGCAGCCTTATTTCGTCTGGGACTAATAGCCATGTTCCTCGACCCATCAGTAAGTAAAGACCACATTAACAATTGCTGTAGTTTATACTCACCAAAAGCACTAATAGCCAGTTCCAGAGCTAACCTGCTACAGCTACAATCTTCAGCCCTACGTCGCATACCCTTAAAAATCGCCATTGGTTGTCCCGTACCGGGCACTGTATCCTGGAACCAAATCCAAAATTTAACTCCAGACGAAGAAATTTATCCTTGTATTCCAGACACCCCCGCTTTACTAACATTCACCAGCGGAAGCACAGGTAAACCTAAAGCAGCCTTACGCACCCACGGATTTTTACTCGCTCAACACCAAGCCTTAGTTTCCACACTCCAGCTTCAACCCAAACAGATAAGCTTAACCACACTACCAATTTTCGTCCTTGCTAATTTAGCCTCCGGTTTAACCAGCCTTATCCCCAATGTTGACCTAAAAAGACCCGGAGAAATCAAACCAAAAAATGCGATCGCCGAAATTGAAACTCACAAACCCCAGCGTGCAGTAGCATCACCAGCATTTTTTGAACGGATAACAGAATATTGCCAAAAGCACGACTTAACCCTACCCAGCTTAGAAAAAATATTTCTTGGTGGTGCTCCCGTTATGCCAAGAACAGTAACTCAACTGCAAAAAATAGTCCCTCAAGCAGAAATTACCATAGTTTACGGTTCCACAGAAGCCGAACCCATCTCTCATGTTTCTTACAAAAACACTCAACCAGAAGATTTTGCCCCAACATTAGCAGGAAATGGTTTGCTTGTAGGAAAACCAGTACCAGAAATTCAACTAAGAATTTTACCCGACCATTGGGGAGAACCCATAGAACCCTATACCGACCAAGAATTTATTGCAGCTTGCTTACCCGAAAACACCCCCGGAGAAATAGTAGTCAGCGGTGAACATGTTTTGCCCAGCTACTTATACGGTTATGGCAACGAAGAAACAAAATTTACTGTAAACAATACATCATGGCATCGAACAGGTGACGCTGGATATATTGACGAACAAGGAAACCTGTGGCTGTTAGGTCGTTGTATAGGCTGTATAAACGACATATACGGCAGCCTTTACCCCTTAGCTGTGGAAGGAATAATTCAAAATTACCCAGGTATCCATCGCAGCGCAGTTACATTACATAATCAAGAACGCATTTTAGTAGTAGAACTAAACGAATCCAATTCTCCAATAGACTGGATACCCATACAAGAATCCCTAACAAAAATGCATATCACAAAAATAAAAATCTTTAAAAAAATACCCGTAGACAAACGACATAACGGCAAAATAGACTACCCAGCCTTACAAAATTTATTACACACCACCCAAATAATAATGTAGAGACCGAATTAATTCGGTCTCTACATGTCGCGTCCCGCATGTAATCTTTCAAAAATCCAGTGAAAATAGTCACGAATATTTAGAAAAAAAACTAGAACCTTAAGCAACAATCTAGTAACAAAAATTACTCCTTGGGACAGAGTTAACAAAAAGATAGACTACTTTATACTTTCTTAAGTATTATAAATTATAATCTTAAGACTCAATAAACATGCTAAAAAAAATCATTTAATATTATCGATTTCATTTGTACCACCATAGGGATGTCACAGTAAATATATTTAGGTAAATTTTTAAAAGTATTCAATGAGACACCAAGACCTAACCCTTTTTTTCAGCAAAAGACCGTGTAACACCAATGCCCTAAAGGAGCAAAAATCATGGTTTTGGGTCTAAAAGTGCCATTTAAGCTATTTGTGTCACCAGTCCTAGCGCTTGTCTGTGTATCAGCTGTTGGAATACTGACAACAAGTTGTGCGTCATCATCCAAAGAATCAGCCACAGCACAACCACAAACAACAAATCGAGGAGAAAGTAGGGGTCTAATACCAGTGGATGTAGCAACTGCTCGTTTAGAAAGGCTACAATCCTCACCCGAATATATAGGAACTACCCTACCCATCAGAATTGTATCCCTTCGTTCCCAAGTCGAAGGGCAACTATTAGCATTATCAGTCAACGTGGGTGATAAATTGACCCGTGGGCAAATAGTGGGACAATTAGACGATGCCATTTTACGAACCGCATTTAATCAAGCAGAAGCAGAACTAGCAACACGTAAATCGGAAGTAGCAAGAGCCAATACTTTGATTAGCAATGCCCGTGCTGACGTAGAAACAGCTAGATTAGAGTTAGTACAAGCACAACAAGACTCGCAGCGTCAGCAAAAATTATTAAAAGAAGGAGCAATAGCTCTACAATTAGCAGAACAGTCACGCACCAAATCCCAAACAGCAGCACAAGCATTACGTGCAGCCCAAGAGCAAGTGCGTACAGAACAACAAGCCGTAGCAGCAGCTCAGGGAAGAGTCGTTGCTCAAAAAGCCTTAGTGGAACAAGCAAAACAACGTCGTGCTTTCTCCAGATTAATATCTCCTATCACAGGTGTTGTTACAGAGAGAGTCACAGAAACAGGTAACCTTCTGCAACCAGGAGGTGAAGTATTAAAAATAGCTGACTTTAGCCAAGTCAAAGTGGTGGTACAAGTATCAGAATTAGAACTAGGAAATATTCAACCAAATCAAACAGTACAAGTACGTTTTGATGCTTTCCCGGAACAACCAATAACTGGTAGAGTTGCCCGTATTTCTCCAGCAGCAGATGCTACAGCCCGCTTAATACCTGTAGAAGTAGTAGTACCTAATATTGGTGGCAAAATAGGTAGTGGATTATTAGCACGAGTCAATTTTCAAAACCTGGCCAGACCACGTGTAGTAGTACCTTTGACAGCTTTGGAAACAGGAACTAGAGAGAGGAGGAGCACAAGGGGACAAAGAGTTAATCAAAGAGGTAGTCAAACAGGTAACCCTGCTGCTAATTCCCAACAAGATAATTCTCAACAAAAAAATTCTCAAAAAGAAAATCTTCAAGGGAAAATTTTTGTGGTCACGGAAGGTGCGGAAAAGCCTACGGTTAAAGAAAGAACAGTCACTTTGGGAGAGCGAGCTGATGCAAAGGTGGAAGTTTTATCTGGTTTACAAGCAGGGGAGAGATATGTGGTTCGTAGCGGTAGACCTTTGAAAAATGGTGCTGCTGTGGGTTTTTCTATACTTTCGGAACCTAAATAATTGAAGTAATTAACCACTAAGAGGATGTTTATAAATAAAATATTAAGACACCATGTATACCACAAGCAAGCAAGCAAACAAGCCAGCCAGTGACTAAAGTCACTGTCTAAAAGCTAAAGTCCTCTGAAGAGGACTAATGGAAATAAGATTTTGGGAAATATTTTCAATTTCGTAAAATATTTGTTTTCAATGTATTATTCAGTCCTCTTTTAGAGGACTTCAGCTTTTAGACAGTGACTTTAGTCACTGGCTGGTTGGCTGGTTGGCTGGCTGGCTGGTTGGCTGGCTTGTGATGATATCAATGATGCTTAATGTTCTCTTTATAAACACCCTTTAAGGGACAAAATAAGCGAAAGGAAGAGGAAAGAAAGTTATGGCAAAATTTAGTATTAGCGCTATTTCTATTCGTAAACACATCGGCACTCTCATGCTGACTTTGGCTGTGATTGTGTTGGGAGTGTTTTATCTGACTGTATTACCAGTAGATTTATTACCGTCGATTACTTATCCTCGAATTGGGGTTCGCGTTGGTGCCCCAGGGGTCTCTCCGGAGGTGGGGGTGGATGAAATTACTCGACCTTTGGAAGAAGCTTTTACGGCTACCGAAGGAGTTGTGCAGGTTTTTTCTCAAACTCGTGAAGGGCAAATTAGTTTAGATTTATTCTTTCAACCGGGTGGAGATATTGACCAAGCTCTAAATGATGCGACCGCAGCACTGAATCGAGCCAGAAGTACTTTACCAGAAACAATTGAAGAACCGCGTATATTTAAAGTAGACCCCTCCCAGTTACCAATTTATGAAATCGCATTAACATCACCGACTTTAAGAGGTGTTGATTTGCGGGTATTTGCTGATGATGAATTGGGACGGGAGTTAGGAGTGGTTCCAGGAGTTGCAGCAGTTGATGCGTCTGGAGGAGTAATAGAAGAAGTTCAGGTAAATTTAGATTTAGATAGACTACAAGCATTAGGTGTAGGTTTAACAGATGTTTTAACTAAGCTGCGAAACCGTAATCAAGATATTTCCGGTGGTAGAATTTTAGGAAGAAATTCCGAGCCATTAACCCGTACAGTTGGACGTTTCCAAACAGCCGAAGAAATCAGAAATTTGTCCTTACTAGTCTCCTCCTCCTCTCCCTCCTCTCCCTCATCTCCCTCATCTCCCTCATCCTCCCCTCCCTCCCTCTCCCCCTCTTCTTCATCCTCGAACCAAAGAAGAGTCTACCTTCGGGACTTTGGTGAAGTTATCGACGGTACGGAAAATCAGCGGGTATTTGTTTACCTTAACGAAGAAGATGCAGTAAAAATCAGTATTCGTAAACAACCTGACGCTAACACTATTAATGTTGTAGATGGAGTAAAAAAGCGCATAGCTCAACTGCAACAGTCAGGTGTAATTCCCCAAGGAACAGTTATCACACCGACATTAGACGAATCGCTCTTTATTCGTAACTCATTAAATGATGTTATTTTTTCCGCAATTACTGGCGCATTATTTGCTGCAATCGCAGTATTATTTTTCTTAGGTTCACTACGACAAACTTTTATTATTAGTCTGACAATTCCCCTCTGTACCTTAACAGCAGTTATTTTAATGAGGTTTTTCAATCTTAGCTTGAATGTTTTTAGTTTAGCTGGATTGACTTTAGGTATTGGTCAAGCTATTGATACATCAGTAGTAATTTTGGAGAACATAGCCGAAAAAATCGGTATGACTCCCACTACAAAACAAGATGAAAATTTGAGAAATAATCCTAAATTATTTCTCGCTACTGTAATCGAATCTTCCCAAGAAGTCGAATCCGCTTTAGTAGCTGCAACTGGAGCGAATTTAGTTTCTGTGATGCCATTTTTATTAGTTGGTGGCTTTATTTCTCTGCTTTTTAACGAACTAATTTTGACAATTTGTTTTGCTGTAGCTGCTTCATTAGTTGTTGCAGGTACAATCGTACCAATGTTAACTTCCAGATTGCTAGCAATAAAATTTTCTAGCGGTATCAGTAAATTTTGGCTATTGCGGCAATTTAATCGTCGTTTTGAAGATGCGACTTGGGCATACAGCAAATTGCTAGCAAAAGTTGTACCTATTAGATTACTAGTAATTTTAGCAGCTGTTATAATTTTAGGCGGTAGCAGTTGGTGGATGGCACCGCAAATTCCTCAAGAAATTTTACCCCGTATCAGCACCGGACAAGCAAGTTTAATAGCTCTTTTCCCTCCTGGTACACCTCTAGAAAATAACGAAAAAGTTATGGCTGAGGTGGATAAAATTCTTCTGAAACAACCAGAAACTGAATATGTTTTTTCTACAGTAGGTGGTTTTATATTTGGTAATAACACTACATCTAATCCCTTACGCAGTTCTAGTACCATTACTCTTAAAAAAGGTACAGATATAGAAAAATATGTAGAAAAAGTCAGCCAAGAATTTAATAAACTAAACTTAGCTGGAGTTCGTTTGCGTCTTTCCCCCGGTCAAGTACGAGGTTTAATTCTTAATAATTCTCCGACTCGTGGTACAGATGTTGACGTAATTATTCAGGGTAATGATACAGAAACTTTGCAACAAGCAGGTCGTCAAGTATTAGCAGCACTAGAAGAAAAAGCAACGCTTGCAAGATTTCGTCCCGACGCTGATGCACGTCAACCAGAAGTTCAAATACTTCCCGACTGGGAAAGGGTAGCAAGTTTGGGATTAAATACTACAGATATTGGTGACACAATTTTAACAGCGGTTGAAGGTAGTATTCCCACACAACTACAAAGAGGTAACCGTTTAGTAGATGTGCGTGTACAATTAAATGAAAGAGCTGTGGAAGCTCCTTCACAGTTAGAAAGATTACCTTTGTTTGTGCAAAATAACCGTCAAGTTCGCTTGGGTGATATCGCTACAATTCAAGAAGGACAAGCACCAGGTGAAGTTCAGCGTATTAATCAGCGTCAGGTATTTATTATTGCAGGTAATTTAAGCGAAGGAGCAAGTTTAAGTGATGCTCTAAACCAAGTCAATCAAGTTGTTGCTAGTGTAGATTTACCTCAGGGTGTAAGTATTTTGCCGAGTGCAGCGACAGAATCCAACCAGCAATTGCAAAATTCTTTTGTAATGTTAGGTGGACTAGCTACTTTTTTGGTATTTGTAGTGATGGCTGTGCAGTATAACTCTCTAGTAGACCCACTAGTGATTATGTTTACTATTCCTTTAGCCTTAGCTGCAGGAATTTTTGGACTTTATGTTACTAAAACCAACATTGGTGCAACGGTTATTGTCGGAGCAGTTTTATTGGTGGGTATTGTGGTTAACAACGGCATTATTATGCTGGAACTAGCAAATCAAATTAGGGAAGAGGAAGGTGTTAATAGGAAAACAGCTATTCTACGAGCAGCACCGCAACGTTTGCGTCCGGTTTTGATGACTACCGTTACAACTGTTTTAGGTGTATTCCCCTTAGCTTTAGGTATTGGTGAGGGTTCAGAATTTTTGCAACCCTTGGGAGTAGTTGTGTTTTCGGGATTATCTTTAGCAACGCTGCTGACTTTGTTTATTATTCCCTGTTTTTATATTCTGCTGCATGATATCTTTGGTTGGAGATGGGGGAAATAATATCTGGTAACATTCTTGTGGGGTGGGCATCCCTGCCCGCCCAATGTATTAATTACCCACCAATAACTTTAATTCCGCGATGAAAATTGAGTCGCAAAATTCTCCTTACGTGTAGGAGACAAAGCACGTGCTTGCACTATAGCTCCAACCAAACAAGCATAAGACAACACCCCAACTACCAATAACAGCAAGATACTAATTGAGGCTACAGAATTCCACAAAGCGTGCATCAACGACGCACTCAAATAACCAATGACCAGAATTTGCCATTTTTGCCTAGGTTTAAGTACACTAAAACCAATAAAATATCCAAACCAACCACTCCAAGCCATATGTCCAAAAACTGTACCCAAAATACGTGGAATCACCAAAAGTAAACCGGCTAATATCCCAGCAGCTTCGCTTCCTGTTTGTTGTGATACTCTAGCTGCGTTTTCTGGCCCGTATTGCAGCAAAGTTTCTAACAACGTAAACCCAACAGCGGAAGCACTTCCCAACAAAATCCCATCCAAAGGTTCCGAAACACCTATGCGTTCTCTTGTCGGAGAAGTCTGCATATTACCCAAAGCCATAAATGCAAAAATTGGTAAGGCTTTAATTAGCTCTTCCATTAAACCAGCACCAAAAAACATGTGGATAAATAACTCCACAAAGCCAATATCTGGATTGTTTGGTATGCTTCCTGGTAAGATACCGCGAAATATAATTGTGAATAGATAAAAAAGCGGAGTAATCAAAATTAATATACATCCGACACCTGAACCAACTAACACCCACCAAGGTTTATGTTTACCACAGAGTTGATATACAAAAAAATAAGCGCCTAAAGCAATATATGTAGCGATTAAAAATATACTTAAGACAGCAGTGCTGGGGTTAACCTGTGATTGTAAGGAAAATAGCATTACTACAAATATAACTGTAATAATACCCGGCCATAGATAAGTCCGACGGCGAAAATCTGCTTTTCTGATAATATTTAGTGCTGGAAATAATTGTGTTATACTTGCGTTCTCAGAGTTGTTCGGTGCAGAAGATACTGAGGTCGTAGAAGAAGCAAAACCCGGAGTTACTGGTGGTGTGACTAATTGGCACTCAAAGATAAATTCTGGCCCATTCGTGCCAAAAATAATCAGGTCACCTGGGTGTAATTCCTGACATCCCTGCAAACGCGACCCGTTTAAATAAGTTCCATTAGCACTATTGTTGTCGCAAAGTAGATAACTAATTTTTCCATCTGGAGTTGGAGATGGTTTAATACTTGCATGACGACGCGAAACCGTGGAGTAGAGATTGGAATCTAAAACTATTTGACAGCTAGTTGGTTCCCTGCCGATTGCGACTTCGCTGGTAGCTGCTAATGAGTAAGATTTTTCTTGCCCGACATTAATTCCATTGTTCCTCACCAACCGTAAAAATGCATTACTCATGTTGGTAATTCCTTAAGATTTGTATACGAATTTTGTTAGTAAACATTGTTAAAATTTATCACCCTAAGTAACGACTATATGTTGAGGTTAATTACATATGGTTAAAAATTATATATAACCATCCTCAATATCAATACTTCATTAGAAATAACATTATTTTTGCAAGTACTCTGGGTTGATTTAATCTTTTTTTAAGAATGTTTATATTCCAGTTGCTATTAATTTTATAGAAATGTTGCGTAAAAGTGCATGAGTCAACTGTAACTAGATATATATAGGTTTATAGAAAAAACTCTTCCTTGAGGAGCTTTATATAATATGCAGTCAAATTTTATTAGTGGTCGTTATCAAGTTATAAGAGTGTTAGCTGAAGGTGGCTTTGGAAAAACCTTTTTAACGGAAGATACTCATCTACCTTCCCGTCCCTACCGAGTATTGAAGCAACTTAAACCTATTGTTGCAAATCCGCAAATTTACCAACTAGTTCAAGATAGATTCCAGCGAGAAGCAGCGATTTTAGAAGATTTGGGAAATAGCAATGAACGGATTCCCAGCTTGTATGCGTATTTTTCTGAACAAGGTCAATTTTATCTGGTTCAAGAATTTATTCAAGGTCAAACCTTAAGCAAAAAGGTGGAAACCTCTGGTTTGATGGGGGAGACTGTTGTTAAAGAAATTTTAAATAAATTACTATACGTTCTTAATTTTGTTCATAGCAAAGGTATTATTCATCGCGATATTAAACCAGATAACATTATTCTTCGTGATGCTGATAACATTCCAGTTTTGATTGACTTTGGTGCTGTACGAGAATCAATGGGCACAAGTATTAATTCTCAAGGTAACTCCACCAGTTCAATTATCATTGGTACTCCTGGGTTTATGCCGAGTGAACAAGCTGCTGGAAGACCTATTTGGAGTAGTGACTTATACGCATTGGCATTGACGATGATTTATTTACTCACAGGAAAAATGCCCCATGAGTTCCCAACTGATTACAACAACGGTAATATTCTTTGGCGTCAATACGCTAATAACATCAGTCCAACTTTTGGGATGATTTTAGATAAAGCAATTGCATATCATCCAAACGAACGCTACGCGACTGCGAAAGAAATGATTAATGCTTTGCAGTCCAATCAGGTTTACGCTGGGGTCAACGCAGGTAATGTTCCAGGTGCTAATCCAACAGCTAATAACCCGCAAGTGGCATACAATTCTGGTGGAAATGTTACACCACCAACAGTTATCCCCTTAGCTGGCAATCAAAATAATTATCAGCCAAATCAACCATTGCCAAATCCTCCCCCAATCGGTAATCAAAATAATTATCAGCATAATAATCAGCCAAATTATCCGGGGTCAGGTAATCAAGCTCAGCCTTATAATCAATATTATGCTTCCCAAAATATGTTGGGAGGAGGAGGTACATTTAATACTAGTGTTCCAGTACCTCCAGAAATTCAAGGCTGGAACTGGGGAGCATTTTTACTGTCACCTTTTTGGAGTTTTCCTAATCAAGTTTGGATTGGTTTAATATCTTTGATTCCATTTGTTGGGTTAGCAATGGGGATAGTTTTGGGTGCTAAAGGTAACACTTGGGCTTGGAGAAGTCGTCAATGGAAGAGTATCCAAGCATTTAAAGACCACCAAAGAGCTTGGACAATCGCTGGTTTATGTCTTGCTCCTTTCGTGTTTACTTTTTCCAGTGGATTTTATTCGGCATTTTTGAGCGGCTCTAATACTTCTGATACTAATACTTCTAATCCAACTCCATCCAGGCCAGTTCAGACTACACAGACCCCTACTACTTCTACAACAACACCGGAACCTACAACTTCTCCCAGTCCTATAACTACAAATAGCGTAAATCCACGAGTAGAAATTGGCGATTTGGAAACTTACACTCACAGTAGTGGTGTATTTTCCATCGATATCCCTTCTGGATGGAAAGTTCGTGAGAACAGTAAGTCAGGTCTTGTCAGTGTACAATGGCAAGATAAAGACGAGAATGGCTTTATTCAAGTGGATATGTTTGCACGGGAAGAAAAGCTCACACAAACACGGTTGCGAGATATATTGTCACAAACGGTTAAAAAAGTTTTTGGTTCGCTATCAAGTTTTAGCGCTGATGAACCTGTATCAACAGGGAATTTTGTTAGGGTTTCTTGGAGTTATGTCCAGACTCAAAATAACTCATCAATTCCAGTCGTTGGCAATAGCTTTATTTCCCAGCAAGGTAATAAAGTTTTTATGATAACTGATGCTATACCTCGAAATGAATTTGATAGATTAAAGGCAAAATTGAATCAAATTCTTAATAGTTACAAAGTTGATGCTTCTGTTTCCTTGCCTTAGAGGAATAAATAACCTAACCCAATACTGCTCGGTTAAGACAATTGTGAAGCCTGAAACCCTTGTAGAGACGTTACATGTAACGTCTCTACATTCGTTAACCGAGCAGTATTGGAACCTAACCCCTTCCCTGCAAGGGAAGGGGAACAAGAAAATAAAGTTTTATCGCTGTGATAATCGTGTTGATTGGATATTTAACAACTTATTTAAAACCTATTTCCTGTTAGTTTCCCTCACCCATGAAAGGGTGGGGACTTTGATAAATTTTTACGCCTATTATGCTGAGGTTGCACCAGAGGGAGCACGGCTAGATATAGGATATGAGTCAAGCAGTTCACCATACAAAGCCAAAGTTTCTTGACTCACACGAGTAGCACTCAATCTATCCAGATTTTGACTTGCCTTTCGCTTCCAAATATTTAAAGCATTAGAGTCTCTCAGCAATTCTCCTAATACCTTTGCCAAAGCATTACTATTTTTTGCGGGAACTAAGATACCAGCTTCCCCATTATCTAATGCTTCGGGAATACCATCCACATCGCTACCAATAATAGCGCAACCAGCTTCGCGAGCTTCAGAAATTACCAGAGGACAAGGGTCTTTATGAGAAGCTAAGACAAATATCTCACTTGAAAGTAAATAACGTTGCGGTTCTGATTGAAAACCTTCAAAATGAATCCGTTCCCCAAAAAGAGTTGCCTTAGCTTGTTCCTCAAAACTTTTTCTATCGGGACCACCACCAACTATATATAGATGTGCTTGGGGAAAATCTGAAGCGATTTGTTCAAAAGCGGAGATTAATTCTGCAATTCCTTTACGGGTATACATTCCAGCTACCGTTACAATCGCTGGATGCTGTAAAGCTAAAGGTGGATACTCTGATAAAGTACGATTACGGGGACTACCCAAGGTTCCGTTACATATTACCCGTAACTTGCTTTTTGGGACACCACGTTGTGCCATAGACTCTGCAACCGATTGACTTACAGCTATCACCCGTTCTGCAAAACCCATTAGGATACTGGAACGTTGAAACTCGTTGTGTACTGTGGAAACTAAAGCGTATTTAAATCCACCTCTGAGAATTCGGGCTAAAACTAACCCTGTCATCATGTGAGCATGTACAATATCTGGCTGAAAATCTTTAACAATAATTTGATAACCTACAGCCGCTTTTAAAATATTTAGGGGTTTTCTATCTTGATTTAATTGGTAGTGTTTTACTCCATATATAGATAGTAATTTTTCGTACTCCCCTCCAGCAGACACGACAGCTACCTCATGACCAGCCTTTGCTGCCAGACACGCTAAATCAATGGCAACATTGACGATTCCGTTACCAAGTTCTCGGATGTCGTTTAAAATATGTAGTATTCGCATAAAATTATTGGGCTAAACCGTAACAAATAAGTATAAGTACGTAAAATTATGTAGGTAGTCACCGCATTAATCGATATTAACCTATTGTATTAAAATGTGTTTTTTCTGCGAAGGATTAAAATAATATATTAGGTTTTATCCAGAACCTCCTTCCCCTAGGCTTAATGAACAGATTACATCAGGTCTCGCGTAAAATTCCAGGTCAAGTTTATTTGTGGCTAGCGATTCTGATTTTTGGAGCTTCCAACTCAGTAACGCGAAAGCTTACAGAAATTGGTGCAAACAATTTTGTCGCAGGCCGCAACCCTGTTTCGTTGTGTAATGTTTTATTTGTTGGTAATATCTGCGCTTTGTTGGTATTAATAATTGTTTACCGTGAACAATGTAAAATTTCTAGATTAAGGCAACTTTCTCGAAATCGCTGGTTTTACATGACAATTGCAGCGATTCTTGCTGGTGGGATAGCCCCTGCTTTTGTTTTTCAGGCACTCGACCTAACAATGGTAAACAATGTTGTTTTAGTTGGAAGATTGGAACCTCCCTTATTTCTAGCTTTGTGTGTTTGGTTATTAGGAGAACAAGTCAATTTTTGGGAAGTTTTGGGTGCGTTTGTTTCATTTATTGGGGTAATTCTGACTATTTTCTTGCAACCAAGTCTTCAAGAGATGATGGTCATGGGTTTTATGGTGGGGAAAGGAGAGATTTTGACTGCTGTTGCTGCTGTTGCTTCGGCTATTTCTGCAATTATTGTGAAAGCAAAGCTTTCTCAGATTCCTCTGGGACTTTATAGTATTTTTCGTACATCTATAGGGACAGTAATATTTTTTGTACTTGCTATAGTTCTGTATGGTTCCCATCACTTTATGGATGCCTTCTCACCTTTTTTGTGGAAGTGGATGTTAATTTATGGGCCTGTAATTGTTGTGGTCGGTCAATCTTTTTGGCTGACTGGACTAAGAGCATCTACTGTATCCCAAGCTTCATTAGTTGGGTCTTTTACGCCCATTGCAGGCATTGTAACAGCTTATTTAATTTTAGGAGAAGCCCCGACACTAGCGCAATATATTGGTGGTTCTATGATTTTAATTGGGGTTTTTATAAGTCAAGTAGGTATTTGGCGTAAACAATCACGTCAGGATAAAAATTCTCAGGTTAATTCTACTGGGGAAATTCAAGAAGTTGAAAATAAAATTGGATTTAAAGGAATGTAACATGGAAGCATTTTAAATGTGTAAATTTACTGGCAAGTCGAGTGTTGGGTACTGCACCGATGATATAATTGGCTTTGAGTAAATTTTAATCGTATGAAAAATTATTTTCGCTTATATACATCTTCCGATTACCCCGTACTCGAAGCGATGATATTCGGGCTTTACGATGATATGAAAGGTGAACCTATGTCAGCAGCTAAAATAGCTAATACTGTAAAAAAACTTACGGAATCACAAAATCGGGGATGTATTTATATTTTTGAAAATCAGGACGATATTACCGGTTATGCTATTTTAATTTACTTTTGGAGTAATGAGTATGGTGGCGAGATTCTCAATATTGATGAACTATTTATTAAAAAAGAATATAGGCGTCAAGGAATTGCTAGAGAATTTTTCCAGTTTTTGGAAAATGAATTTAAAAATAAGGTTGTTGCTTTTGCTTTAGAAACAACTCAAGAAAATCACACAGCCTACAAATTCTATCGTCAGTCGGGATTTGAAGAATATAGAAATACTGTTTTGTTTAAGCAATTTAAGTTAAATCAAGAAGAATAACAACAAAAATGTATTATTAAAATAAAAAAAAGACGTTACATGTAACGTCTCTACATTATTTAAAACTCAAAATTTATTAATTATTCTCAGCCGAAGAACCCTCACCCTCCGAGGAAGAACTGGAGGAATTATTCTGTCTTTCCTGAGTGGGTACTACCAAAGCAGGTGGGTCAGACTTCCTGGACTCAGAAGCTGGTGCAACAGGTACAACAACCCCAGGAGAAGAATCACCGCTTCTACGGGAAGGAGTTTTATTTCCCGAAGTTGAATTTTGCCTTTGTCTATTTAAACGCTCTTTACGCAAGGTTTCCAACAGAGAGGGTGAACCTTGAGGAGTGCTGCGAGCTGCTGGTGCTTCTTGTTGTGGCTCAGTTCTTCTACGACTTGGGTTTTCTCCAGTAGAGCCTCTTCTGGAATTATTACCTGACGAGTCCGACGAATCAGAGGAATTTGATGTATCCGGTGTATCCGGTGTTACTGTTCGATTCCGTCTTGGGGTCGTTGTTGTCGTTGTGTCATCATCAACCCGACGTCTAATGCGTCTACGTCGCACTGGTTGCTCTGTAGAAGCTGGTTGATAATTTGCCCGCGAACGGCGTGTACGACTTGGTGTGCTATTAGTGTCTGAGCTATTAGTTTCAGAACTGTTGCTATTTGGGGTACTTGTGGAATTTGTCCCACTACTATTGGTTGGTGTCGCTTCCGGAGAAGGCCCAATATTAATAACTTTTACGTCATCTGAATTTTGAGCCGCAGGTTGTTGTACGGGTACTGGTGGTTGGGCTGCGTTTTGTTGAGATTTATTTAAATGTATCCCGGCCAAACTACCCAATCCCGTAGCTAATACCGCAACACCCACACCCATATAAAGCCTTGATGACCAAATTTTTTTCGCTACCTTTGTCATCACCCCAGGTGCGGATGGACTTTTGGGGTTGCTGGGGTTGCTGGGATTGTTGGGATTGACAGTGTTGGTGTTTTTGGCGTTGTTGCTGATGAAGATGTTTTTGCTTGGGACTTTATTTGATGGTTTTACCTTGGCTGGATTTTGTTGAGAAGATAAATCAATTGTAGGTACTGTTTGTGTAGCTACTGGCTTTGTCGCCATCACTACACCATTTTCCGGCAATATTCTCAGCCAATCAACTACAGTTTGGGGACGGAACCGCGCTTCGACTGCCATACCTCGCATTATCGCTTGATTGGCTGCCGCACTTAAATGAGGTTGCAACTCGCGAGGGGATGGCATTTTCTCTCTGTCCCGCAATAATGCTGGCATTGGTACTTGTCCTGTCAGCAAAGCATATAGCGTCGCGGCTAAACTATACACGTCAGTCGCTGGACTACGTGTTGCTTGTGACATATATTGTTCAATCGGAGAATAGCCTTCCGATACCATTCCCGTATGTGTTTGCCGAACTCCAGAGCTAAACTCTCTTGCAATACCAAAATCAATTAGTACGACTTCTTGTGTGTTTTTACGGAGAATAATATTATCAGGCTTAACATCGCGGTGCAGCAAACCATTTTTATGTACAACTTCCAACGCTGCACCAATTTGCCGGATATAATGAATTGCGATCGCTTCAGGTAAAGGTATTCCTGGCAGGACATAGGCTTCTCCCAAGGTTTCACCAGGGATATATTCCATCACCATGTAAGGAAGTCCATCTTCAACAAAAAAATCACTGATGCGGACTATGTTTGGATGGAGGCATGTAGCCAATCTTCTGGCTTCATCCTGAAATTGGCGCTCAAACTTAGCGAAATCAGGATGTTGCTGCAGTCGATGGTTTAGGGTCTTTACCACCACTACCTGATTTAAGTAATGATGTGTAGCCTTGAATGTAATACCAAAGCCACCGTGCCCTATTTCCTGGTTTAGGGTATATTTACCACCCTGCAAGGTTGTACCAGCTAACATAATTTATTCTGAGTTCCGTTGGCGAAGTTGCCGCTAAAGCAGCATGTGCTGAATTTGGGTATTAAATGCTGATTGTTGTGAAAGCGATAGAATCCGATAATTTTAAACCTTATAAGGTAAAACCTCCAAATAATAATAAAAGTTTTTTCTTATCCATCATACAGTAGAGATTCAATATTGCTGCGTCACTGTATACTACAAATTTAAAGTGTCACATCAGGCAGGTATAATTAAACCCATTAATATTTCTTATATTTCGCTACTAAATCTTATTCCCCCCTTCCCTCATAGGGTAGGGGGGTTAGGTCTGAATTTAGCTAAAATCGCTGGCCGATAGCAAAATGTACCTTACTTTCTCCCTGGTCGCTAATACCATAGTCCGCTCTCAGGACACCCAGAGGAGAGTCAAATCTTACCCCTAACCCGTAACCAAAACCAGTACCTGGTTTATTCCGTGCTCCTCCGGGATTGCCTAATACAGTATCACCAGAACCTAAATCAGAAGCAAAGTCAGCAAACACAACTCCTCCCAAAGATTGTATGACAGGGAAGCGATATTCAGCCGATGCAGCAACAAAGCTACGACCGCTAGCCACAGCAGATGAATTATAACCGCGAACAGAGTTAGTACCTCCCACATTAAAACTTTCGTAAGGTGGTAAATCTCCTAAAACTGTTCCAGCTTGGACATTAAATGCTAAAACTTGTGGTTGTTTGCTATTAAATAAACTAACTGGTGTAAATTGGCTGTAATTTGCTCTAAATCGAGTCATAGAAATATTAGAAAGACCCAAAGGAACAGATTGTTCTGTACTCAAGCTAATAATTGAGCCTTTTGTAGGGTTAAAGGGATTATTGCGACGGTCTTTAGTAGCATTCAAAGAAACCGTAATTAAGTCATCAATACCTGTACCGCTAAAACTTAGAGGATTGCCGTTTGCATCATTCGGGAAAATATTACCTTCACGGTCACGAATCGATGTGCGGGTATAGTTAAGTCCCAAAGCAGCATCCCAATCATCAATGGGTCGTTGTAAACTGACGGAAGCACCATACTTAGCTTCACGGACTTTATCACCATTAGCTAATTTAATTTCATCACTAAAAGTTTCTGAAAGTCCACGATTACGGAAAGCATTAACACTATAACCAACACGGTCTGGATTACTAGCTCGGTAGGGACTGCTGTATTTAGCATTGAAACCAATATCGCGAGTACTAAGCTGTAAATCTACACCGACAGTATCATTCACTCCACCAAAATTTTGGTCGCGATAATTCAAAGTACCCATTAAACCTTGGTCACCGCTGTAATTACCACCAAAGTTTAAAGAACGCGCTCCTATTTCTTTAAGTTCATAAATAACGTCAGTTTTATTAGCATCACCTTCTAAATCAATGGTGGCTATTTCAAACAAACCAGTCGCATACAAAGCTCGTAAGTCCCGTTGTACCAAATCTTCTTTTAGTACATCACCGGGTTTTAGCTTGAGCAGAGTACGGATAAAATCAGTTTTCGTTCTTCCTATAATGGGTTTACCTTTACTATCAACTGCGTTCCCTTCTGCGTTCAGAAAGCGGAATTTGATATTCTTCACTACCCCTTCCGCTAGATTCAAACTGAGAATACCTTGAGGAGTGGGTTGAATTGATAAGACTCGGGCAACATTGTAACCGTTGTCACGATACCACTTATTGATTTTTTGTACGGCTTGTCGCATTTCGTTGGGACTGACTGGTTTACCAATCAGTGGCTGAAAATGCTTTAAGGCTTCTTGGTATGTGAGTACTTTGGCTCCGGAAAGGTTTAGAGAGCGTACGACTATTGGTTGTACTTGAAAGACTATGCTTAAACCAGCAGGAGTGGTGGAACTATTAACACTCACGTTGGTAAATAAACCCGTCTGCAAAATAGCTGCTCTATCTTGCTGCAACTGTTCTTGACTTGTATCTCCCCCTGCTTGGGTTTTTATAGTTTCGCGAATTATTTTCAGCAATTCTTCGCTAGCACCGACTATTTTTACATCTGTTGCGGTGACTACTAGGTCTTGGGGAGTGGGGAGTTGGGAGTTGGGAGTGGGGGAGGAGGAAGAGGGGGAGGGGGAGAGGGGGGGAGGGGGGGATGAGGGAGATGGGGGAGATGAGGGAGAGATGACTATGGGGGAGTTGTTTGTTTGTTGTTTTTTTGTTGTTTTGCTATTTTGTGGTTTTTTTTCTGGTTTTTTTTCTGAGGCTGTGAATTCCACTGAGTAGTTTCTAGTGGTATTTTGCGCTTTTTCTATATCTTGAGTATTTTCTCTATTTTGGGTATTTTGGGAGAATTGGGGAATTACTACTGTTTCTGGGGTGGGAATTGCCTCTGGCTGTGGTACATATGTTTCTTCTGCAACTGGAACTACCACGTTATCGGCTTTCGGTGGTGATGTGGGTTCGATGGTGGGGACGGCTATCGCTTGCTGGCTTAAATTGCCAGCGACGAAAGTGGCAAAAGTGCCAATTGCTGCAGAAGAAACTCGCATATTATATAAACCTAATTTACCGGAAGTTAGTTTGAAAGAGGTTATCCGTAAGGGTATGGCTAACTACCAGCTTTTGCGGTGAGGTTATCCCCTTGTCCTCTTGTCAGAAACGACAGTAAATAGTAAGATTTTGTTTCTTAGAAGTGATTTTTTTCGTTAATCCTAGGTGTGTTGTTATTTACAGCTGTTTTCAGGTAATTAGACTACACAGACCTAACTCCCTTCCCTCCTCGGTCTGTGGGGGGTTAGGTCTGCGTGTAAATTTGCGGTCTATAAATAATTTCCGGAGATGTCTATTGCCATTACCACCTTCGACTACATCATTTCCACCTCTAGCAAAGATACAGCAAATTTCAAGTTAGTGAAATACAAGCGGGCGGGCAAGGATGCCCACCCCACAAGAGTTTGACATTAAACTTATGTACCTCATTTACCTGCTAACTGCTGTATCATCATCATTTACAGTCCCTCTTATTTTTGAGTGCCAGGGACTCCAGAAATCAGCAAAATCAAAAGAGTCGTTGTCGCTGTAGTTGCTACCATCAATATTCGGTACTCCAGGACGGTCAACCATAAATATTTCTCCTCACTAGTAAATTTACTATTGCCAGGGTTATGTGGAGGTTTTGTATACTCCACTGCGACTTTCTGAGGATTTATTGGGGGTAACTTATGCTTTTATGCATAACTTTACACTTCTTAATATAAGTCAAAAAATAAAAATACTTTAGAATTGCTGTTGAACATTAACGACACCTTTTAGTGTTATTGGAGCAACTTGTTAGGCACTGTTAGACCTATGGCTCCTGTGTTATTATGCTCTCATTTTATTAGCTAGCTATTTTTTGTAGTAATTCGGGGTTAACCGCAGTAAAAGAATATCGATAACCATCAGACTAAAAAAAACGACCTCAGCGTAACTCCAATAATTGAATTTGTCAAATCCGTCGGGGGGAAATCATAATAAGTAATAGCATCAAATGATATAAAATAAGGAAAATATTATGGTCAGTAGCCTTAAAGAAATCATCTCGGGGTCAGAAATAAGCTATGCAGACGACCCAGAGGAAAGGTTTATTACTAGTGGTGTGAGTTGGGAAAGTTATGAAGCGCTGCTAGCTAAACTGGAAGGCAACTCACATTACCGTGTTACTTACTTGGATGGGGTATTAGAAATTGTGTCGCCGTCAATTAGACATGAAAAAGTCAAATCAAATACAGGTATGTTACTGGAGCGTTTCTTTTACAGCAAGCGCATTCATTGTATACCTATGGGAAGTTCTACTTTTAAAAATAAAGCCAAAAAAGCTGGCGCCGAACCAGACGAATGTTACTGCATAGGAGAAGAAAAAAGCATCCCAGACCTGGTTATAGAAATAAATATAACAAGCGGTAATGTTGACAAGCTAGAGACGTATCGACGTTTAGGGGTAACTGAAGTTTGGATGTGGAAAATGAATGGATTTAGCTTATATCATTTAAGGGAAGAAACACCATCACGCTTTATAGATACACATGGGTATGAAGGTATTCCTAAAAGTGAGTTATTACCAGATTTAAACATCTCATTGTTGCAACAATGTGTTTTAATTACAGATTTAGTTCAGTGTATTGACGAATTTGAGCAAGGTTTGAAAAACAATGAGTGAAGCATGTGGAGAAAACAATAGTAACATTAATACCAGTAAAGGTGATAGCGTCCAGCCTCTGCCTTAAACCCACTAGTTCCATCCGCGGTCACGCGATTACGAAACGTTGTTGGTGTTTCATGAAACTTACCACTTACATCTCGCTCATTGCAATTGGTCGTCCATTTGCCCTCGACCATGATTCCTGATGCCATAATTCTCTCCTTAGGATGATGATGTAATTTTATCTTTGCCCATTCAGCAATAAAACTGTCCTAAGGAATGATTTAAATAAAGTTGTACGTCAGGTAGCTGAGATTAGCAATTTTCCGTAACTGTTGTGTAAGTCCTATATCAATACTGCGTAGGTTTTGGATTTTTGTAGGTTTGGTTGAGGACGGGACGGAAACCCAACTTTTCGGTTGCTGAGAGTTTAATTATAATTATCTTAAATTTCGTTCGGTTCGCACTCGCGTTCTCCATTACCTGCGTTTCCTGACTCCTCCCAACGAAAAAATTTTTAATTTAGAGCAACTCTTAAAAGAGATTGATAACGATATCGGCATCAGTCCTGAAGCATTATCGCGTACTCTCGTCCGGTTACAAAACGAGGGTATTTTCATATGTATAAAAAAATAATATTCCGTTAGGAATTTTAATATAACTACATATTTGTATGAATGAATATTTATTTACCTAAACCTTTATAGAAAATTGATTTTAATCATTTAATTATACCAGCCTATTAGCCTATATTTTTTCTCGTGAATATTGCGGCAAGTATTGCTAAAAGCTTAAGTCATTTACTTGGGATAATTTTTGAGATTTAGGAGTAAGCAATACACAAAAAATTTCCTCCTGTCTCCGTTATTTCCGCTGTTAACATTCACTCACTTAATTGTAGAGGATTCAACCCGATGAAACTCAATGCTTTTGCCTCAAATGCGGCTTTAATTGGTTTGATATTTGTCAGTTCTCTTGGCTTACAGGCATGTGCCCCTGAGCTAAAATACTCTCAGTCCCCAGACTCTTCCACTCAAGCCAAATCTAGCCAGGAGCCAACCTTAGCTCAAGCTATGAACGATATAACGGGTATGACTCCCCAACAGCACATTCAAATGATTTCCAAGAATAAAGGACAGTTTGGTAGTGCGGATGCAATGCGTCGTTTTTTCTTTGGAGATTTAGAACCAATAAGTATTCAACCTGGTGGTGCTGGTATGGTTGTTAATCTTTACAACAAGAAAAATAATGTCACATTTTCCTACTGTTCAACTTATGACGTAGTAGTAGCAGTGAAGGAAAATAGAGTTGATAAATTTCCAGCAGAAGAAGTTAAGTAGTAGTTTTAATATCTTTTGAAGGTGTAGAGATGGGGATATACAAAAGTACTCCATCTTTGCAAAATCACAATTTGAGTATCTACATTTATCTCTAGGAGGCTAATTTAAGCATGAATAATTCAAATATCAAAATTAATGCAGCCAGCAATCAAAAAGAAAAATATCAATATTCAAGTGATATGGTTGGAACTTATCTTCATGAGATTGGACGTACACCATTATTGACGATTGAGCAAGAAGTTTTTTATGCTAAACAAGTTCAGCAGATGATGGTTTTGCTTGAAGCGAAGGAAAAATTAGAACTGGAATTAAATCATGAGCCTACGATTCCAGAATGGTGCGATAGAATGCAGTTGAGTCAAGAAGCACTTTTAGAACAGCTAAGCCGAGGACGTATTGCCAAGCAGGCAATGATTCAAGCTAATTTACGATTAGTAGTTTCTATTGCTAAGAAATACCAAAAACGGAATATGGAATTTTTAGATTTAATTCAGGAAGGAGCGCTAGGATTAGAACGCGGGGTCGAAAAATTCGATCCAACTCGCGGGTATAAGTTTTCTACCTATGCTTATTGGTGGATTCGTCAGGGTATCACAAGAGCAATCGCTCAACAAGGACGCACCATTCGTTTACCGATTCACATAACACAGATATTAAATAAAATTAAGCACGTTCAGCGAGAATTATCTCAAAAATCAGGTCGTACTCCAAATATAACAGAAATAGCTCACGCATTATCTTTAGACGCCAAACAAATTCAAGAATGTTTACTATTGGCTCGTCAACCTGTATCTTTAGATATGCGAATTGGCTCGGAAAAAGACACTGAATTACAAGATGTATTAAAAGATGAAGGACTCAAGAATGAATTTGATGCAGACCAAGAATTTCTACGCCAAGACATTGATAAATTGTTACTCAAGCTAACTCCTCAGCAAAGGGAAATTTTGACCTTACGCTTTGGTTTAGTTGATGGAAACGAACTATCTTTAGCAATAGTTGGTCTACGTATGGGGATTAGCCGCGAGCGGGTTCGACAGCTAGAAAAAAAAGCTCTCAGTACCTTACGAAGGCATAAAGATAAGATGCGCGGCTATCTGCCTTACTAATAATTATCTTATGTGATAAAAATTACTAAAGTTTAATCTCTCAACAATCTCTGGGCTGAGTTGAGGGATATACTTTCTTGAGTGTCGTGTAGATGAGCGCGAATTCGAGAAAATGCTGAGATTTTATTAAAAAGTGTACCTATGCCCTAGATAGCTTTTTTCTAAAGATTATTTTATCATCTCCTTCCTTGTAATACTCACGGATTGTGGCTTCTTTTTCGTAATTGTTTTTCAAATAAAACTCTCTAGTTTTTTCAAAGTTTGGTAATCCAGAGGTTTCAACTAGCAATAATCTTTCTCCAAGCTCTTTGAGATGGTTCTCGACATATTTAATCATAGACGAGCCAATACCATTGCCTTGATGGTTTGGCAATACACATAGCTACTCTGTAAGAGAAAGTGAATTCAGAATGAACAGTTTTTGAGAATACCAGAGGTCAGTGTATCTTCTTAGCTATTTGAACTTAAATGATTAGAATCAATTTGTCATATATATTTACAATATATATGACCTCGCGCTCGATTTAGCTGAGAACAAATTGAGGAGAAGTTAGAATCTATAAGACATAAAGCTTAATTGTGGCTATTGTTACAGAATTGAAATTGCCTCTTGTGGTTCTAATCGGTTACGATAATCCACATCAATGTGTGCCAAAATAACTTGTTGATATTGATTGATGACAAAAGTTGCTGGTATTGGTAAAGCCCAATCATCTGTACCATTAATATCGGGTAAAGCATGTCCTGATTCGGTATAAAGTCGCTTTAATTCATCAGGTAATGTAAAAGCAATTCCATATGCTTGGGCAACTGTTGAGCCAATATCGCTCAACACATCAAATCCTAAGCTGTTTTTTTCGGCTGTACTTAAAGATGCATCCGGAGTTTGAGGAGAAACTGCGATTAGGGAAGCTCCTAAGAGTTTAATTTGCGGTAGTAATTGTTGATAGGCACGTAATTCCAAATTACAATAAGGACACCAACCACCTCGATAGAATGTAAGAATGACTGGTCCTTTTGCGAGTTTTTCTGTAAGATTAATTGGTTTGCCAATGGCATTTATTAACGTAAAATCTGCTGCAATATCTCCGACACTTAAAGCCTTTCTGACGATAAACTCTTCCGCTAATACATCGGTAGCACGCTGCATAATTGCGGCTTTGTCGGCAGAAATTTTATTGAGAAATTCAGCACGGAATGTATCAAGAGCGGTTTGTAAATTCATGATTTTCTCCTAATTAATTGCCATAGGTTGCTATTTTGGTAGAGACGTTATGTGTAACATCTCTACGGGGATAACGTTTCTGGAAAAATTACTGTGGTAACATGCCTGCAAATTGTTTTTCTACTGCTTTTGGGTCTTGACTGATACCTGCAAAAAACTGTTGCGATACAGGGTCAGGATAGACATCTTCGATACCTTGTTCCACTGCTTGCAATGCTGCTTGAGCAATTTGGCTAGGTGGAACTTTGTCTAAAGGTACACCATCTGACATTGCTGTATCTACGGGACCAGGGAACACTCCTACAACTAAGGTTCCTTGTTGCGCGAGTTCCGCACGCGTACCTTGGGTCAGCGAATGTAATGCTGCTTTGGAAGCACTGTAAGATGCAAATACAGGTACATTCACAATCGAAGCAATCGAAAGCAAGTTGATAATTGTACCCCCTTCGTTATGCTTGAGAATTGGGGCAAAAGTCCGAATCATGTACAATGTGCCAAAATAATTTGTGGACATTTCCCATTGGGCTGTTTCTAGGGTATTTTCGGCGAAAAATCCACCAGTGCCTAAAACACCCGCATTGTTGATGAGTAAATTGACATCTGGGGTTTGCTTCGCGACTTGGGCGATTTGGCCGGGATTGGTAACATCTAACGCGATGGGAATAATTTTTTCAGGAGCGAGCGCAACTACATCTTGCAATGATTCTAGATTGCGCGCGGCTGCATAAATGCGTTTTGCACCTGCTTGATGTAATGCTTCAACAAATGCTTTACCGATTCCGCGATTTGCACCAGTTACTAAAGCTACAGTTGTATTAATTTTCATAAAATTCTCCTTGCTAATTTACTTGATTTGCTTGTTGTGCGGTGTTTTTGTGTTCTTTCCGCTTCGATATATTCATCATGATTTATTACTCTAGATTTGAGAAGCAGGTAGATTGGAATATAATTTATGCTTATTTGGAATGAATCTATATACAAATTTTTTCACTCCCGTTAGGAATCAATCGAGGAATCATGGATAAAATCGAATGCATGAAAAGCTTTGTACGTGTAGTAGAAACAGGAAGTTTCTCGGCAGTTGCGCGGGAGATGGAAACGACGCAACCCACCATTAGCAAGCAAATTGCAGCGTTAGAAGAATATCTAGATATACAGTTATTAGTGCGTTCGACTCGTAGTTTGCGTTTAACCGATGAGGGAGAGAGATTTTACGAGCATTGTTGTCAGGTGATGGAAGCAGTAAAAGCAGCTGAAGCAAGTGTCGGCAAAAGGGTTAAACCGAGTGGTTTGTTGCGGGTTAATTGTCCAGTATCCTTCGGGCATTTTGTGATTATCCCGTTAATGAAAAGTTTTTTAATGCGATACCCAGAGATAAAAATAGATTTAACTATGAGCGACCAATTGATTGATTTGGTTGAAGCAGGTGTAGATGTAACGATTAGAATTGGTAATGTTCAAGATGCAGCTTTAATTAGCCAAAGAATCGGTATCACTCGTCGGGTTACAGTCGGCGCAACTAGTTATTTTCAACAAACTGATGAGCCGCAAACGCCAGAAGATTTAATCCATCATAATTGTATTATTTACACGCGTTTATCAACGGTCAATGAATGGTATTTTCAAAGACAGAAAGAAATAATTAAAGTACAGGTGTATGGTAACTTTCAAGCGGATAATTCTACAGCCGTGAGGGAAGCTGTTTTATCTGGAATTGGAATTGCGGTTTCGCCAATTTGGTTATTTGGAGATGTGATAAATACCAATAAATTAAAAATAATTCTGCCAGATTATCAGCCTACATCACTACCAATTTATGCTGTATATAGAAGAACTCGATTTATCCCAGCCAAAGTTCAATGTTTTATTGATTTTTTAAATGCAGAATTTCAGATTAATCCCTGGGTTTCTGATTATGGTCATTAGTAATAGGGAGAGGGATTACTTTAATAAAACAATTGCGAAACCTTTTAAGTGGAGATTAAATCACCTTTAAATAATGCAAACTAAAAAGCTCCTCTGGGTCAGTCCACACGCACTGAGGTTTAAAACCAGCCTGTGCTGCTAAAGCTTGAAATTCTGTAATTGTGTACTTGTAGGAATGTTCTGTACAGAGTTTTTCACCCTTTTCAAACTTAAATTTGGTGTCGTCTATATGCACTATTTGCTCTCTAAGACTAACTAATGACATCTCAATACGTCCAATCGGATTATAAACTGCCTGATAAGCAAAATTTTTTTGGTCAAAATCAGCTCCTAGCTCTCGATTTATACGTGTCAGTAAGTTCAGGGCAAAAGCAGCAGAGACTCCTTCCGAATCGTCGTAGGCAGGTTCGAGGATTTCCTTACTCTTCTTCAAATCAACGCCAACTATAAAGCTGCCATTACACTGTAGTAAATTTGCAATGTTTTTTAGGAATTTTAATGATGCTTTTGGTTCCAGATTGCCGATAGAAGAACCAGGGAAGAAACCTACTTTGTATTTGTTGTGGAGTGATGGAATATCTGGCAATTGTAAAGGTTGGGTGTAGTCAGCACAAATTGCGATTGCTTCCAGTTGCGGATAATCCTCTACTAAATTTGTACAAGACTCGTATAAATGTTGATGAGAAATATCTAGCGCTATGTATGTTCTAAGTCGAGGTTTTGCATCAAGGATAATTCTTACTTTCTGACTGCTACCACTGCCAAATTCAACTAGTACTCCGTCCCCAATTAGTTGAGCAATTTCCCGTGCATATGTTTGCAAAATTGCCATTTCTGTACGGGTAATGTAGTATTCATCCAGCTTACAGATAGCATCAAATAATTCTGCACCTTTTTTATCGTAGAGAAATTTGGGAGAAATTGTTTTTTGTGATTTGCTTAATCCTTGAATAACTTCTGCACGAAAGTCATCTACAGGGGGGTGAAAATTATAAAGTTTGACATTTTGTTCGGGACTAAATTCACTAATATTTGGAGAATTACTTAAATGAAGAGTGGATGTATCATTTACTGTTGTGGTCATAGCTACTCTGTAAGAGAAAGTGAATTCAGAATGAACTGTTCTTGAGAATACCGGAGGTAAGTGTATCTTCTTGGCTATTTCAACTTAAATGATTAGAATCAATTTGTCATATATATTTACAATAAATAGAATTAAGTCACTGCTGATGCCGATAAAACCTTAACTTAAGATTGAGAGGTCTTAGTAGACAGCACAATTGAATTCCTCTGTTGTTGATTAGTATCAGCCCCGATTCTGAGATTTTGCTGAGAAAAAATTGAATAGAAGTTAAAAGCTAACTGTTTTATTTCTCAGGTTAAATGTAATTTCAATTACACTGCTTGCAATGCAATGCTGTTTAAGCAGCAGGATTAATTTGCTGTTCTCGGAGAATTGAAATTACATCTACTGTTTCTAAGGGGTTGCGATAATCGACATCGATAGTAATAATACTTGATATAAGTTGTGAGCAATGCAATGATTAAACTTTACGAATTAGCAGGGGCTGAGGATAATCGCCGTTTTAGTCCCTTTTGTTGGCGCGTGCGTTTTGCCCTACTCCACAAAGGGTTATTGTTTGAAAGCATACCCTGGCGCTTTACCGAAAAAGAGGCGATCGCTTTTTCCGGTCAGGGGAAAGTGCCTGTTATTGTTGATGGCGAGACAGTTATCTACGATTCCTGGGCAATTGCTGAGTACTTAGAAGAAACCTATACAGACCGTCCATTATTGTTTGGAGGGGAAAGCAGTAAGGCTTTGTCGAGATTTGTTACCGATTGGGTGGAAACAGTTCTGCATCCAGGGATATTTAGATTGACTTTGACTGATATTTACGCGCATTTGCACCCGGTTGACAAAGACTACTTCCGCAAAACGCGAGAACAGTGGTTAGGTATGAAACTTGAGGAGGTATGTGCTAATCGTAACAATGATGTCCTTTCTTTTCGTAATAGCCTTGCACCGTTACGTGCCACTTTGCAACGTCAGTCATTTCTTGCAGGTTCCGAGGCAGCTTGGGCTGACTATGTAACTTTTAGTGCCTTCCAATGGTCTCGCTGTATCAGTTCTTTCCCGCTTTTAGAGGCTAAAGACCCGATTGTATCTTGGTGCGACCAGATGCTGAATCTTTTTGATGGGGAAGCAAACAAAGCTAGTAGCTGGAATATTTAATGAGGGAGATGATATGACTGTATTTGAGTATACTTAACGGGTCGCCAGGTGTTAGATATGACGGTTAGGTAGTATTTTTCTCTTACGGTATGAAACCACCCTGGTATTTGGACTTTGGAGAGAGGTTCCGTATTAGGTTTAGTTTTAACCCGGGAGCAGTATAGCTTTTAGCCCTCACTTTAGTTCAGGGATTTATGGACTTAAAATATCGGAAGTTTTAAACAAATTATCAGCTTAAACTCATTTAACTACTGGGAAGAAGCTTTACATTATCTTTAGAGTTACAAGGAACGGGAGACTTGCTGAAAATTCCTCTTCGTTGCAATAACCCTACGTTTATCAATGTGATTTTGTGAATAAAACTTGTCCTACACTTAATTTGGAAACACCAAAGTGAACCGATTCAGTAAAATTTTTTCAAAAATTGACCTCTCTTCATTAAGATTTTGGTACTGTAAGCGTGCAGTCTAAATTAGATGAAGGCAGCATTTTTACAGTAAGTTTACCTTGTTAAAGCTTCAGATAGCGAGCATCTTTACATCTTTCGTCTGTTTGACGTTGAACTGGTAATGTCCATTTGGAATGCAACCAATTTACATTGGTGTTTTGGCGAATATTCTGCTACCAATCCTCGCTGATAAGCTGTTATGGCTTATGTCAGCTTAATGCTTGACCAGCAAACGTTTTATGATACCAGCGACTTAAATTAGGTCGGCTTTGTTGTCAAGCATTTTAGAGAATCGGAAAACTGACAAAAGGAAATTGAGAGAGACAACAGTTAAAAAATAATACTTTTCCCACAACACCAGTTGACACAACTTTTCTATTTAGCTTATACTAGAGCGAGCGCTCGATATTAAATAGCCGATGCCTAAAATTATCGATTCTGAACAATATCGCAAGGAGCTTCTCTCTAAGTGTTTCGACCTGTTTGCCGAAAAAGGCTACGCCAATGTCACAACGCGGCAGCTTTCTAAAGAATTAGGAGTTTCTACCGGAGCGCTCTATCATTACTTTTCCAGCAAGAAAGTCATGTTTGAGCAATTGGTGGAGGAGATTAGTCAACAAGATGTCCGAATGCTAAGCGATGCGGCTAAAAAAGCTAAAACACTGACGGAAAGAATAGCCGCACTCGAAGCCTGCTTAATCGAAAATCAAGATTATTTTGTGAAGCAAGCTGTCATCTGGACTGATTTTTATCAGCACACAGAGCTAGAAGAAGTGCTCAACAATCCCGTGTTTAAGCAAGTGGATGAACGTTACGAGCAGATTATGATGACTCTGCTCGGACTTTCTGATGCGAAGTTGGCACGGTTCATTTGGACGCTGATTAATGGCGTCCTTCTAGAACAGGTTTCTACGGATGGAATACTGTCTTTCACAGAGCAAATAGAGTTGTTGATGAAAATGTTGACAGCCTATTTCGAGAAGCACTCAACACAATAAACGCTGATAATTTCCCTCTAGTATTGTTTTGGTTTTAAATATATCGAGCGCTCGGTATTAAAGAATTTTTTAAGAGGCAAATCATGAACAATTACATCCAACCACTAAATCAACAACTAAATAGTTACATGTCACAAGCGATGGCCAATGTTAGCGGTTTGAGTGCCTATCTGGAGCAGTTTGCAGCTTTGATGTTAGGAGTAACGATAGCGGAAGTTGTCCTTGACTTTTTCTTCAACCAAAAGCGTAGCTATAAAGAAACCTTTGTAAACGTTGGTATTGGAGTCATTCACGATTTGCTGAGTAATACTTTGGCAAATGCTGTTGTACTAATTGGATTAGTAATGTTTGTTCCACTTAGTCCAATTCAGTTACCCATAAATTTGTGGACAATGGTTCTAGCTATATTTATTGCTGACTTTCTGTATTACTGGAATCATCGTGCTGAACACCGAATTCGATTGTTTTGGGCTTATCATAGCGTTCATCATAGTTCTACAGATTTTAATCTGACTGTTGCTCTAAGGCTGGCATGGGTCGAAGACTTTATTTTATGGATTTTTTACATTCCCCTGGTGTTGATTGGTTTCCACCCCCTGCAAACTCTAATCGCAATCTCGATTGTCGGACTGTATCAGGTGTGGATTCACAATCAGAAAATTGGTCGTTTGGGAATTCTGGAAGAGATTTTGAACACACCCTCTAACCACCGAGTTCATCACGGTTCTAATCCAAAGTACATTGACAAAAATTACGGCGGAATTTTAATCATTTGGGACAAGCTATTTGGCACCTATCAAGCAGAAACCGAGAAAGTAATTTATGGGCTAACAGAGAAAGTTAATACCTGTAACCTTATTAAGCTTAATTTCATGGAATACTCCCGCATTCTCTCTTATGTCCAGCAATCGAGAAACCGTAAAGAATTTTTCTGGAGCATTTTTGGTCCACCTGAGTGGAAACCACAGAAGGTTAACCAGTTTACTTCTGAGGAGTCACCCTTATGATTTCCAACTTCCTGGCGAAGTTTTATTAAAAAGTGTGCCTATGCCCTAGATAGCTTTTTTCTAAAGATTATTTTATCATCTCCTTCCTTGTAATACTCACGGATTGTGGCTTCTTTTTCGTAATTGTTTTTCAAATAAAACTCTCTAGTTTTTTCAAAGTTTGGTAATCCAGAGGTTTCAACTAGCAATAATCTTTCTCCAAGCTCTTTGAGATGGTTCTCGACATATTTAATCATAGATGAGCCAATACCATTGCCTTGATGGTTTGGCAATACACCTATAAAATACAAGTTGTATACATTTTGACCAAAGGACTCAGGAGCATAGTATGCTGAACTGGTTATAACATTATCATCATTAACTATCCAATAATGTCCTTCACCAAGAGATTCATTAAAGAAATTATCCACTAATTCGGACATAAATTCCATTTCGTAAGTATCAAATAGATTTAATGCAGAAAATAAATTTATCATTCCATTTTTATCATTTAATATAGCAGGTCTAATCATAATTTGTAGTTTTACCTTAGATAGGAAGCTTTTTTCGGTGGAGGTGGAGGTCATCACTGATGATATTAACAGTGATGCGTAAAGCAAATTTAACTTTCAGAATTAAATGCCAACAGTTGGGTATCAACTGCATGTACATATTCTTGATTTGTTAATGTATCAGCAGGTAGTAGACGAGCTTCAATTCCTGCTTTTACTAGGTCTCTACCATGAATATTCATGAGTTGATGTGCAGAAATCAAAGCTCCATAGCTAGGGATACCTTGATTTTTTAAATACCCTTGGTAGCCTAAAAACACAAGATGGAAAGGTGTTAAATTTCGAGATGTATTGTTTGAAGTGTTATTTTGTACAGTTTGGTTTGCGGATATTTCTTTTCCATGTCTGGTTTGCGCGTTGGCTGGATTGCTCGCAGCAAATAGTAACATTACAGATAAACCAGTTGCAATTAAGCGTTTCATAATCTTTAAACCTCTTAAGTTATTTTTACTTGCTCTGTGATTGATTTAATTATTAGTATGAAGAGTCAAGTTTAATTTACTCTGATAAAAACCTGAGAAAATGCTGAGAATTTAATTATAATTAAATTACAGCAGCTATCAGGTAGTTACACCACACAGACCTCAATACTGCGAAGGTTTTGCTGGGAAATACGAAAACCCGTAGGTTGGGTAGCTCCACTCAACCCAACCAGCGTCCGAAATGTTGGGTTTCCCAAAGCTTCAACCCAACCTACAAATATCCAAAACCTTCGCAGTATTGTTATAAGTTTGACAAACATAAACTAATATTTAGTTATGTAAAGTTACAAGTATTTTATGTATACAAATATAGTTTCTATCTAGTAGAATCTTCGTAACAAAACTAAGAGTAAACTTAGCTTGCGTTCGCCCATTTGTGAGGAATCCATGAGCAGAGCCAGTAATGATGAAATGTCCTTGCAAGACGAACATTTGCAGTCTAAATTGCAAGCAATGGCGCTTCTGTCCTCGTTAAATTATCGTACGGGCGAGCTAAGTAATTATTTACACGACATAGCCTTTGGAGTTAGCGAACTAGTAGCGGTTGATTGGTCTGTGGTAACGCTTTGCCAGGAAGGCTTTGAAAGGGTTCTAGCAAGCAGTATTGATATGGAATGTGACAGTGAAGAGGTTTATTCGCTACATGGCAGCCTCACTGGCACTGTCATTCAACTGGGTTGTTCGTTAGCGGTGGAAGATGTAGAAAAAAACTCAGAATACGGCGAATCTCCGGAAGGTTATCGCTCGTATTTAGGGATACCATTGCGAACTGCTCAAGGTGAAGTAATTGGTACTATTTGTTCTTTTCATCGGTTGCCACGTCAGTTTACAAAAGAAGAAATGCAAATTGTGGAATTGTTTGCCGAACGTGCGGCAACAGCAATTGACCATTACCATCTTTATCAGCAGCAGTGTAAATTTAATCAAATTTTAGAGGCTGAAGTAGAAAAGCGTACAGCAGAACTACGAACAGCACAAGCTAAGCTTGTAGAGCAGGAACGTCTTGCAGCAATTGGCGAATTTGCGGCGATAATTGTCCATGAAATTAGAAATCCCCTGACGACAATTATGATGGGATTGAAGTATTTTCAGAGGACTATTTTGGCTGAACCCGCGCAAGAAAGGTTATCTTTAGCGCTTGATGAGGGTAACCGTTTGCAACGTTTGCTCAGTGAAATTTTGCTTTATGCTAAACCCCAAGCGTTGCAGCTAGCTCAATTGAATATAAATGAATTTATTAGTGAGTTACTTCTCTCAATTCGCGAAATGCCAGAAGCAATTGATAGAAAAATTGAATTTATCCCAGTATTGCCTATGGTAAAAATTCTGGGTGATAGGGATAAATTAAAGCAAGTTTTTATTAATATTTTTCGTAATGCTTGTGAAGCGGTTTTCGTCGGGGATATTGTTAAATGCGAAGTAGAGATTTCGCTAAATGATAAAGTTTGTATTCATGTTCATAATGGCGGCGAACAGATTCCACCAGAAATTTTATCAAAATTAACCCTGCCGTTTTTCTCGACAAAATCTAGCGGTACGGGCTTGGGGCTTGCTATTACTAAGCGTATCGTTAATGCTCATGGTGGGGAGTTATTGATTAAGTCTGAATCAGGAACAGGTACTACTGTGAGCCTTCAGTTACCTAGCGTTAATCTTTAATCTTGATAATGCAAACACTTACTATATCAAATTTTAAACAAATTCTCAGCTTATACTAATTTAACTACCGGGAAGAAGCCTTACATTGTCCTTAGAGTCATAAACAAGGACAAAAGAGCTATGAAATTTTCACAAATTACCTTTCCGAGTATTGTCACATCGTGAAACGATAAAACAGGTTTTAAGGATTTATGAATAAATTTAAAATAGAACAATTATCAGCAGAGCTAAAAACTGCTATTAATTATTACGATTTAGCTGATGGCGAAATTCTTTTTTCTCAGAACGAGCCTTCAAAAGCTATTTTTGTGGTTGATTCTGGCTGTATAAAGTTGATTCACTACACAGACGCTGGTAAAACTGTCAATCACTATTCAGTCAAACCTGGTGAGTACTTTGCTGAAGTAGCACTGTTTAGCGAAATATACCTTTGTACTGCTATTGCTGAAAGCTCCACGAGAGTAATTTCTTTTCCCAAACAGTTATTTTTAAATTCTCTGGAGAAAGATTTTGACTTGTCTAGAACTTTTACAGAACAATTAGCACGACGATTGCACCAGACAAAATTGCTACTGGAATTGCGGGGGATTCGTTCCGCTCGCGAGCGCGTCCTCCATTACCTGCGTGTCATGACTCCTCCCAACGAAAAAATTCTTAATTTAGAGCAACCCTTGAAAGAGATTGCTAACGATATTGGTATCAGTCCTGAAGTATTATCGCGTACTCTCACCCAATTGCAAAACGAGGGTATCCTCACACGTATCAAAAGAAAAGTAATATTTCGTTCTCTTTCTTAATATAACTAAATGTTCATATTAATGAGTGTTTACTTACCTAAACCTTTTCTAGAAAATTGATTCTAATCATGTAAACCTACTAGCCTTTAAGCCTATATTTCTCCTGGTGAATATTGCAGCAAGAACTACTAAAAGTTTGATTAATCTACTTGATATTCAATTTTTGATATTTAGGAGCAAACAATGATGAAACCGAATTCAGTATTAACAATCGTGACCTTGGCTAGTATTTTTGCTGTTTGTGATGTTCCAGCGAAAGTTTTCAATCCTAATTTGACTAGAGTATCAGCTCAAGAAATGAAGGATGTAACGGGTATGACTCCCCAACAGCACATTGAAATGATTTCCAAAAATAAAGGACAGTTTGGTAGTGCGGATGCAATGCGTCGTTTTTTCTTTGGAGATTTGGAACCAATAGGCATTCAACCTGGTGGCGCAGGTATGGTTACTAATCTTTACAACAAGAAAAATAATGTCACCTTTTCCTACTGTTCAACTTTTGACGTAGTTGTAGCAGTGAAGAAAGGTAAAGTTGCAAAATTCTCACCAGAAGAAGTTAAGTAGTAGTTTTAATATCTCTTAAAGGTGTAGAGATGGAGATAAAAAAACACTCCATCTCTACAAAATCACCAAAAAAGGCAGAGGGCTGATGGCAGAAGGAAAGAATCTATTTTCCCTCTGCCACAAGGGTCTTTATGCCCCTAAATTTATTTATGAAAACAGAAGAAGGCGTCGTTATCAAATCACCATTATTTATTTATGGCGATTCTTTCTGTCCTCTACCTCCAGCATAGCTGCCTTCTTAACATTTGAGTATCTACTGGTTTGGGAAAAATTATCTATGGGAAGCAAAGACTTTTTCTTATTATTGCATCCAGCAATAGCAGTATTTTTCGTCTTTCCTTTAATTGGGATTGTAACTAATTTTGCTTGGCAAACTCGCCAGCGTCGCTTGCAAAGTTTATCTGGTGGTAAAAGTAAAATACCTCCTGTTGTCGGACAAGAACACGTGCAACTAGGACGTTGGCTGACTGGTGCTGTAGTCGGAATTTCATTACTAGGCCTTGCTTTTTCTATTTTCTCAAAAATGTTGGAAAAACAAGTAATTGCACAAGAACCTTTGCGATTTGCTTTTGTCATCGCTATCTGTATTGCGATTATCACTTCGCTCTACTTTCTTTACGTTGCAAAAACACGTAAGTGGAGAGCAATATTTGCTACTTTGACTGGGATGGGATTAATTCTCTTGGGTTGTCAGCCAGAGATATTTCGCCGAGGGGATGAGTGGTATGTATCCCACTATTATTATGGTATCACCGCCTCAATGTTAATGATTTTTTCTCTGGCAATTGTCCAAGAAATTTACAAAGATAGACAAAATCGCTGGCGGACAGTTCATATTATTCTCAACTGTGTTGCCCTACTATTATTTATTGGGCAAGGGATGACGGGAACACGAGATTTATTAGAAATTCCTCTTAGTTGGCAAGAGCAACACGTCAATAAACTTTACGAATTGCAATGCAATATAAAGCCTTGTACAATTCAAGTTACCCCCGAACCAAAATAAGATTTAATTAGCGATTAATGAGGCTAATATAATGTTCGCATGAATGAATGTTTATTTACCTAAACCTTTTCTAGAAAATTGATTTGAATCATGTAAGTATACCGGACTAATAGTCTATATTTCTTCTGGTGAATATTGCTGCAAATATTGCTGCAAATATTGCTAAAAGCTTAAGTGATTTACTTGGGATTTAATTTTTGAGATTTAGGAGTAAACAAGACAAAAAAATTTCTCCTGTCTCCACTATCTATTTTGCTGACTAGCTTGATTCGTGAAATTTTCAGGGTTGGAATAACTTAAGAATTATTTAATTATTAGTATGAAGAGTCAAGTTGAATTTACTCTGATGAGAATCTGAGAAAATGCTGAGAGTTTAATTATATTTATCTTAAATCTGAGCTTAGAACATTGAATCTAATCAAATCTATATTCAAGTCTGATAGCCAGAGCCTTTAGTACTATCTATGGAATAGGTAATTAGGACTAAAGTACTACATGAAATTAGAGACACAGTACCATGTGCATTCGAGTCAGATTTTATATGATAAAAGTATGGTACTTCTTTTGCAGTAGATACCTATTTAGATACTCTCATAACTTTTTTTGTAAATAAATTAAATCATATTGAAACTGAGAAAAAAAGTTTTACTTTTAACTTTAACTGGCTCTTCCGTACTTAGCGTGCTGAATTTGTTAAAAAATCAGCTTGAAACCCTTGCTGAGATACGATAATAGCCATTATTTTCTGTCTTTTCGGTCATATTGCTGAAAATTGAATCATGAACGCCTGTAAGCCTTAATTTTAAAGCAAATTTATCTACTTTAATTAATAACTTAGCACGCTATGTACGCAAGAGCCAGAAAATGCTGAGAGTTTAATTATAATTAAATTACAGCAGCTATCAGGTAGTTACACCACACAGACCTAACCCCCGGGAAATAAAAGACAATCACATATACTCAGCAAATTGCTGGATAAGTTTAGCTGCTAACCCCGTCCATCCGGTTTGGTGACTAGCACCAATTCCCGCTCCATTATCACCGTGGAAGTATTCATAAAACAAAATCAAATCTCGCCAATGAGGGTCATTTTGAAACTTGGACGTTCCACCATAAACAGGACGTTGAGCGTCAGAATTTTGCAGGAAAATTTTGATAAGTCGTTGGGATAATTCTGCTGCAACTTCCCACAGCGTCATCATTTGACCAGAACCTGTGGGACATTCGACCTTGAAGTCCTCCCCTAGATAATGATGAAACTTTTGCAGGGACTCAATCAAGAGAAAATTCACCGGAAACCAAACTGGCCCGCGCCAATTAGAATTACCACCAAACAAACCAATGCTTGATTCCGCAGGTTCATAATTTACCCGAAACTGAGAACCGTTGATATTAAAAGTATAGGGATGTTTGGCATGAAATCTCGAAAGCGCTCTCACACCATAGTCTCCCAAAAACTCAGTTTCATCCAGCATTTTTTGCAGAATGCGCTGTAATTTCTTTTTGGAAACAATTGCTAATAATCTTCTAGCGCCAACACCAGTTGCTTCCATACAAGCCACATTATACCGTAAGTTGGGACGGTTTTTAATAAACCATTCCAATCGCTGTTTAAAACCAGGAAGTAATTTTAATGTTTCTGGCTCGATTGTTTCCACTGCAAACAGAGGAATTAGTCCCACCATTGACCGAACTTTCAGGGAAATCTGTCTTTCAGGTAAATGCAATACATCGTAGAAAAAGCCATCCGACTCATTCCACAAAGTATCTTCCCCTGAGCCAATATGATTCATCGCATCGGCAATATAGAGAAAATGCTCAAAGAATTTAGTCGCAATATCTTCATAAACAGGATTATATTTTGCTAATTCTAAAGCAATTGTCAGCATATTCAAACAATACATAGCCATCCAGCTAGTACCATCAGATTGGTCAATATGTCCACCTGTAGGTAAAGCTGCACTACGGTCAAATACACCAATATTATCTAAGCCCAAAAATCCACCTTGGAAGACATTATTGCCTTCAGTATCTTTACGATTTACCCACCAAGTAAAATTTAGTAAAAGCTTCTGAAAAACGCGCTCTAAAAATAGTCTATCAGCCTTACCAAATATTTTTTCTTCTATCTTATAAATACGCCAAGTTGCCCAAGCATGAACGGGGGGATTAACATCACTAAATGCCCACTCATAGGCGGGAATTTGCCCATTAGGATGCATGTACCATTCCCGCGTTAAAGTATCTAACTGATTTTTAGCAAAATCAGGGTCAATCATCGCCAATGGGACACAGTGAAATGCCAAATCCCAAGCAGCAAACCACGGATATTCCCACTTATCAGGCATAGACAGAATATCTTCATTGTTAAGGTGAAACCAGTCGCGATTTCTGCCGTTTTTTCGTTCTGCTGGTGGCGGTGGTGCAGCGGAATCACCCTTTAACCAATCCCCTACATCGTAGTGATAAAATTGCTTACTCCACAGCATCCCTGCAAATGCTTGACGCTGAACGTTTCGCATATCTTCGCGAAGATAGAAGGGAGTAATGCGTTGATAAAATTCATCAGCTTCTTGCTTGCGAGTAGAGAATATATTATCGAAATCTTCGCCAAAAGGTGATACTAAATTTGCCGCATCACTCAAACGCAATCTGACAATTTTTGTCTCAGCTGCTGCAATAGTTAACAAATAATTAGCGGCAGCTTTTGTACCAATTTTATCTGGATTAACAGCCTCTTTGCGACCATGCACAATATAATCATTAATTCCATCTTTCACATAGGCAGAAGTATTGAGAACACCAAAAAGTTTTTCGGTATTTGTTTCGTTGTCTGTAAATAAAAACTCCGTTTCTCCTTCGCAGTACATCCATCTCTTTCCTAAAGATACATGGTCAACCTCAATCACATTCATGGAATTACCTAACTTAATGATAGGTTTATTTTCATCTCCATTCCAAGACCAAGTGTTGCGAAACCAAAGAGTGGGTAAAAGATGCAGCGTTTTTGCTTCTTGTCCTCGATTGATTACTTTTATTTGAATCAGAATATCTTCGGGGGTATTTTTGGCATATTCAACAAATACATCAAAGTAACGATTTTCATCAAATATCCCGGTATCTAGTAGTTCAAATTCAGGCTCTTGACGGCTTCTGCGTTGATTTTCTGCTACTAGTTGAGAGTAGGGAAACGCTTTATGTGGATATTTGTAAAGCGCTTTCATATAGGAATGTGTGGGAGTATTGTCAAGATAAAAGTAATATTCTTTAACATCTTCCCCATGATTTCCTTCACTACCAGTTAAACCAAAGATTCTTTCTTTGAGAATTGCGTCTTCCCCATTCCACAGGGAAATTGCAAAACAAAGCCTTTGGCGGTTATCGGAAATTCCCGCAATACCATCTTCACCCCAGCGATAGGCACGGGAGCGGGCTTGGTCGTGGGTAAAATAGTCCCAAGCTGTACCTTGGGAACTGTAGTCTTCGCGTACCGTTCCCCATTGACGCTCGCTTAAATATGGCCCCCACCTGCGCCATTTTTTCGTGTTATCTCTGGCAGATGCTAATCGAATTTCTTCCTGGGTTGTATTTGTCATAATTTGCATCACTCCGTGTGTAACCGCACCGCTAGAAAACGTTTTACAATGCTTTATAATATCTGTCTCTGACAACCCTACGAGATGAATAATGTGCCAATTGCTTAATTTCTGTATTCTAATCCGTGCCGAGCAGGCTTAAAACCAGTACCAGAAGACTGACTCTTAGTAGATTGTGATGCTTGATATTCGACACCATGTCGAGTTGGTATAAAACTACTAACAGAATGGTTTGTTGGCATTGATTGCATCATTGGCACGCTAATTTGACCCTCGGTAGATATATTTGTTTGAACTGATTCTATACCATGTCGAGTTGGTGTAAATCCAAAAGCACTATTAGCAGAGGACGCGAATAATGCTAGAAGTAAGGTAGAAAGAATACTATGTAATGAAACTTTCATGTTATTTTTCCTCATACATTTTATCTGGTTAAATGACTAATCGTAAGTTTCTGCTAACTCATTCGTCCAATCAAATTTTCTCCAACCCTCAACGCATTCGCGATAATTGTTAACGTTGGATTTACTGCTGCACTTGAAGGAAAGAAACTGCTATCTACAACATAAAGATTATCTACATCATGAGTGCGACAGTTTAAATCTAACACCGTAGTTTGTGGGTCTTCTCCAAAGCGACAAGTACCGCATTGATGTGCTACACCTTGGATAGGAATTTTTTTGCGGAAATACAAAGAATAGGGGAAAATTTTGTCTCCACAACCTATTGACTTTAATACTTCAATCCAACGGGTTAAAAGTCGGTCATAGGCAGCAGTGTTATTTTCTGTATAGTTGAACTGGATGCTATCTCCCTTGATTAACACCCTATTATTAGGGTCAGGTAAATCCTCCGCAGTCAACCACCAATCTACAGAATGAGTGGCAACTTTATCATAAGCATGTTTTTCCTCAAAAGGAATTTTTGTTATAGATTTCGCCTCCATCGCAATCATCTCGGCATCAACTTTACCCAGCAATTGTACATGACCCATTGGGTAATTAAATCCTGGCTCACCCCAGTAGAAATCATTAATTGCCATTGTCTTTTGAAATACTGTGGGGTTGGGTTTGAAACTGAGGCCAATAATTGCCCCATTTTGGTGCTTCATTAAATTACGTCCTACTTGGTTGGAACTATTTGCCAGTCCATAGTGGTGTTTGTCATTTGCTGAACGTAATAATAAGGCAGCAGAATTAATTGCACCACAAGCGACTACGACAATATCTCCAGAAAAATACTGTATTTCGCCTGCAATTTCTACTTCTACCTTTGTCACTTCTCTTCCCGATGGACTAGTGTGTAATTGCAAGACCTTGGCTTCAGTAATTAGGGTCAAATTTTCATATTTTTCTGTCGGACGGACGCAGTTAATATCCGCATCACCTTTCCCATCCACAAGACAGGGAAACCCATCGCAAGTGTTACAGCGAATACAGGCACTTAAACGACGATGCACCTCGTTAAGTTTGATTGCTAAAGGCAAATAAAAGGGGTGAAAACCTTTTGATTTCAAGTCATTGTGTATTTCTTGAATGCGCGGTTCGTGACTGATGGGAGGAAAGGAATAGTCTGTGCTAGCAGGAGGCTCCGTTGGGTCAATTCCGTGCTGTCCGCGAACTTCATAGAGTTTTTCAGCTTCTGTGTAATAAGGTTCAAAGTCTCGATATTTCAAACACCATTCTGGGGAAATACCACCAACATGATGTACTTTTTCAAAATCCCGTTCCCTAAACCGAAACAGCGCACCACCATACACCTTAGTATTGCCACCTACGAAATAACCGACTCCTGGATGTATCGGATGACCATGTTTATCATACCAAACTTCAGTGGTGTGATAGCGTTCTTTGCGTACCACTTCCACACTGTCCCAATTTGCTTTTTCTCTGGGGAGGTAGGAACCACGTTCTAAAAGGAGAATTTTCTTACCAGTGGAAGCGAGTTTATAGGCTAGCGTACCTCCGCCAGCACCCGTGCCAATGATAATGATGTCGTAATGGTTAGTAATCATTTCTCAAATGAATGTGACGTTTAATTTATACTTGAAGTAAGTTTTTTGAAGCTTGGAAAGCTGAATTCAAAAAAGCAGTAATTTGCTTGCGTTGCACATCTGCCTCAGGACTTAATAGAGAAGCAGTGAGAACAGCACCAACCCATTGTTTAGTGTGCCAAAATCCTCCTTCTAACTCCGGAAGATTTGTTATTTCAGGATAAGGATAACCAGACACATACCAATAAGGTTCGTTGTAGCTGGTATCTCCAGGAGACATACCAATTCCAATTGTTCTAGGTTCTCCATTTTTCATTCCAGCCAAAGTAATTAATGTGGCGATATCAAAATGATGAGGCCAGATATGGATAGCTGATGCTGAGTCAGTAACGGCAGCTATTGACTGTAAAATTTGCTGAGTATTAGCGTAGTAATTGATGAGTTCCTGTCTTTCAGATTCTTGTTTATTTGTATTAAAAACTGAACCATGAGCTACTTTATAGTCAGGGAAATCATCTTTAGGATAGTCCAAAAGACTTATCTCGCTAGTATCAATACCTAATTTAGCAATTTCTTGCTTGTGCCAATTTAATGCTTCTAGCATTGTTTGTTGATGTAGAGGTAATGTGGCAATCGTATCGCCTTCTTTCGACAAAATTATTGAGGTTAAACTTACTGGTTCTAATCCGAGTCTAAAGTTTTTGTTTGCTCTAATTAATGCTCCAACAAAAACTTCTAACTCCGGATACCATTCAAGGCTTGTGTGGCTGTAGTCCGTTAACGGTTCCGCAAGTGCAGCACCAGTTGCAGCAATAAACTGAATTGCATAGTGCATTTGCAATCTACTTTCTGTCAGTACTTGCGGATTAATTTTACCTGTTGTTTGCCATGAAGTACTCATAATATTTATAATCCGTATTTAGGAGCAGTTGCTAATAATTTTTTACCCTCAATATCAAATATCCAAAACCACCCTTGAACTCCCAGGTTGAGAAACACAAATCAACACAGAACCCTCATCAATTTCCGCACTTGGTTCCTCCTGATAAGCAACCTCACCCCCACGAATTTTACACATACAAGTACCACAAATACCCACACGACAACTAAAGGGAGGAGAAATTTTATTCGCTTCGGCAAATTCTAAAATACTACCATCTCCCTGTTTCCAATTAAGTGTTTTACCCGATTTTGTAAAGACAATTTCTGCTTGCTCAACATCATTACCGATATTTACAGCAGCAGTTATTTTCTCAGAAGCAACCTTCATTGGTTTACCGAAAGATTCAAATAAAATTCGATTTCCAGGGACTCCAGATTCCTTAAGTCCGTCCATTATGGACTGCATAAAAGTGGGAGAGCCACACAGAAAATACTCAGCTTCTTGTTGAACTAACTCTTTAATTAAAGCAGCATCAACATAACCCATGCTGTGGTATTTACCCTCATCTTTAAGAAGTGGACGACTATATCGAAAATGCACATTAAGATTAGGATTTTGTTGGGTAATTTCCAAAACTTCATCGCGGAAAGCATGAAATTGACCATCCCTCGTACCATGTACAAACCAAATTGAACGATTAGGATTAAGACGAGTTGCAGCTTTTGCCATGCTTATCATGGGAGTAATTCCCACACCGTTGCTAATTAACACCGCAGTCATAGGCTTATTAACATCAAGAACAAATTTTCCGTTGGGTGCTTTGGCTGGAATTACCGAACCTTCGCGAATATAATCATGCATAAAATTCGATGCAACTCCTGGTGGTACATCAAAACCTTTGGGTGCCGGTTCGCGCTTAATTGATAAACGATAGTAATTACAAGGTTCGGGATAATCAGAAAGCGAATAAGTACGAATTACTGGTTTATCTTGTCCGGGAATATCTAGTTTGATAGTTAAAAATTGACCAGGTTGAAAGTTGGGGATTTCCTCTTTGTCTTCTGATTGCAAATAGAAAGATGTAATTTCTTCGCTTTCTTTAACCTTGCGAACTACAACAAAATTACGCCAATCTTTCCAAATCTTGGTATCACATATTTGTTGTTTGGCTTTTTGCTGACTGCTATTACTCGTTAATAGTAAACCAAAAATCGCGCCGCAACCCGTCCCTAATAGCGATGAATATACACCAATTTGAGAGGCTGATTTATCTTTAGGATGGGTAAAACCAAGTAGTATTCCAGAAAGAATGGTGACTGCTGAAAATGCTATACTAGCAGTGGTAAAAGTTCTAATTATCGGATTATGAATTTGTCGAATATTTTCTAACATCTTCTTGATATCCTTGGCGTTTTCATAGTTTTTTTTATTTTACCTGGTAATACTAAGTATGAGGTAAACGGTCGCTTAATAGGCATTTCCCATCACGCAACATTTGCTGACGATAACCACAGCAAAAAATGCAACGTTTATTGTTATGATGATGCAATTTGGCGCACTTTACAGCATTTTTGCCCATCAGTCTCACGTAAATCTCGGCGGCTAAAAGCATCCCGATAATTGGAGCCGTTAAATATACCCAAATAGCAGAAAAAACCTGTGCGTGAATTGCCGAAATCATTGTACGAGAGGGGTTCATGCTCATACCTGACAGTGGCGCTTCTACGGTTATATAAGTTGCAATCAATATACCTGAAAATATTCCGGTATATTTTCCCAGCTTTGGATTATTGGAGACAAACAGTACCATTAGCATCATCCCGAAGGAGATAATTATTTCAGCGATGAAGGCAATTATGGCTCCACCCCTACCGGGAGTTGTGACAATATAATTAACTGCGGGATGGGTAATAGCTTCTCCTAACAATTTCCCAGCTACAAGTAGTCCTAGCAAACCTCCAATAAATTGCGCTAAGATGTAAAAAAAAGTGTCTAAAGCTTTTACTTTACCTAAACGAAAAAAAGTGAAGGTGACAGCAGGGTTGAAATGTGCGCCAGATTGTTTACCCCAAGGCGAGTAGATAAGAGAAATAGCAGTGAATCCCATTAGCAGACCCATCAAAGCGCGTCGCAGCAGTGGTTCCGAAATTGCCTGCCGCACGGGAGAATCTGGGTGTGACAAAAATGTCGCGACAACAGCCGCAGAAATCATAAATATTCCCAAACCAGCAGCTTCCATTAAATATTCGGGGTAGTGCCTGCGTAGAGTATTCATGGTAATCTTAGATTTTGGATTTTGGATTTTAGATTTTGGATTTTAGATTTTAGATTTTAGATTTTGAATTGTTGGCAACTCGAAACTCAAAACCATCACTGTTCCTGATAATTCCAGAGCAATCCGCCATCGACAAAAAAGGTGCTTCCTGTAATATAGTCTGCATCTGAAGAAGCCAAGAATGCTACTAGGGAAGCAACATCCTGTGGTTGACCGAGACGACCGAGAGGAATATTCTGTAACAGCGCACCCAGCTTTTCTGGGTCGTTCAACAGCTTGGTATTGATGGGAGTTTCGATTGCACCAGGCGCGACATTATTAATAGTTATTCCTAAGGAACCTAGCTCAACGGATAGATTGCGAGTCAGCATTTTCATTCCGCCTTTACTCATGCAATAAGCAGTAAAATTGGGAAATGGCAGTTCTTCATGTACCGAACTGATGTTAATAATTTTTCCCCGACGATTGCTTTGCATTAAATGTTGAACAAATGCTTGAGTTGCAAATAAAACGCCTTTGAGGTTTACATTCATTACTGCATCATAATCCTCTTCCGTAATTTCCCAGAAGGATGCGTGTTTTTCAATTCCAGCATTATTGACTAAAATATCTAGCTTGCCAAAATGGTCGATACTATCCGCTATTAGTTGGCTTACCTCTGCCACACTGCCTAAGTCAGCCTTAATTGTGTAACCGTGAGAATTAGGACATTGAGCCATGTAACATTTACCACCCAGGCTTTGTACTTTTGCCAATGTTTCTTCTGCTCCTTCTGGGTGAGAGCGATAATTAATCACAACATCTGCTCCTTCTCGAGCAAGACGCAGAACTATTCCCTGTCCAATTCCCTGACTGCTACCTGTAACTAGGGCTACTTTACCTTTAAGTTTCATAAATGCTTTTCCTGTGAGTTGGAGCGTTGTTGGTTATCAGATATTGCTCTAATTAACTTGATTGTTGCTTGAATAATCAACATGAAAATTATTAAGTCCTAAGAATTTCTATCTAGAAAGCTGAGAATTTACCATTGAAAATTCTTATGATTTTCTCAGTAAAATCTAAACTTTTTAGTTAAAACTAAACCCAAAATGGCGCCGCAACCCTTCCCCAATAAAAATATTTACCAGAAAAGATATAGGCTATTAGGGTGGTAGATTTATATGATTACAATCAATTTTCTAGAAAAGCTTTAAGTAAATAAACATTCATTAATATGAACATGTAGTTATATTAAGTCTCCTAACCAAATATTACTTTTATTTTTTTTCGTTGGGAAGAACCATGACATGCAGGTAATGGGGCACGCGAGTGCGAGCTAAACGAATCCACGGCAATTCTAGTAGCAATTTTGACTGATGCAATCGCCGTGCTAATTGTTTATTAGACATCTCCGAAATCTTAATATTCTAAGTTATTGGAGATGTCTATTGAAATATAGCTTAAACAGGCTGATTTGTAGGCACAACTAGCATTCTAGGTATTAAAACATGGTCTGGCTGCTCTAAAATGAACCGCACGCTACGGGCAATATCTCGTGGTTGAAGAGCACCTCCTGATGTAATATAGCTTTGTCAGTCCTTTCTAGCAGGTTCCCAGCCAGCTTGGGCAGACTATGTAACTTTTAGTGCTTTCCAATGGTCTCGCTGTATCAGTTCTTTCTCGCTTTTGGAGGCTAACGACCCGATTGTATCTTGGTGCAACCAGATGCTGAATCTTTTTAATGGGGAAGCAAACAAAGCGCTATAAGTTGTTCAAATATAAACTATCCCGACCTTTGTCCTTTACCGTACATAAATTGTGATCGTTCTCCTAAAGCCTGCCCCGATTTACATAGGCGCATTCCTAGTGCCAACTGATCGCCTTCCCATGCCTCCAGTGCCTTGGGTACATTATGATTGGAGTCAACCAAGGCATCGATAAGAGCGATCGCATTGGCAGCAGCTTTAGCAGTACTGGCAGCCGTATGGGGACGGGGAATAAAAGCAGCGTCACCAATCAGGGCAATGCGAGTAAACACCATTTGCGGTACTGCAAGGTCCAAAATGGCTTGTACAAATGGTTCTTTGGTTGCTGCCACTAATTTTTGAAACGGAAGTGCTAAGAGTTGATCGGCATACGCTCGCATCGCTTGTTCTACAGCCGGATGGATCTTTCCTGGCGCGATAGAATATTCCCGACGATGACCGTTTTTATCGGTTAGAATATGCGGCAATTCAGTTTCTTGCTCGTAATTGACATACCACACCCAGTTGAAGCGGCGTTCCAAAGGAATCAACGATTCATTCTCTCCTGGAATCACATATTGCAGAATGTGGGAATTTGGAAACTGATAAAATACAAATCGTTCAGTCAACAGTTTCGCCGTTGCCGAATCCAGTTCCTGTTCATCCACTAAGCCGCGATAGGCAACATACCCAGCATATTGGGGCGTGTAGTCAGGCAAGAGCAAGTGGCGAATTGTTGAAGTCGGTCCATCCGCACCCACCAACATATCACCTGTCTCGCGAGTGCCATCGGCAAACATCGCAGTTACCTGTGTCTCGTCTTGAGCAATCTCGCTCAGGTGTTTGCCTTGATGATAATGTTCAGCCGGAAACTGCCGCCGCATTGAGCTATAAAGTAAGTTCCAGGAAGTTAACGTTTGACGGATTGGCATCGTTTCAGCAATGCTGCCGTCTCGGTTTAAGTAATATCGTTCGTGTGCTATCACGCCCAAAGGAACTTCATCCGCAATTCCTGCTCGTTGAAACGCTTCCACCACATCCGGTTGCAGCACAATTCCGCCGCCGCGACTGTCGAGAGTATGGGGCGAGCGCTCGTAAATATCCACCTGCCAACCAATCGATCTCAACAAAGTTCCTGCAAACAACCCAGCCAATGACCCACCAATCACAAGGGCACGGTTTCCTGTAGCGTTCATGCAATTTCCTCTAAATACTTATGAACAAATGTTACCGCCATTGCCCCTTCACCCACGGATGAAGCCACCCGCTTCACAGAACCATGCCGCACATCTCCCGCAGCAAAGGAACCGGGAACACTGGTTTCCAGAAAAAATGGATCGCGCTCAAGCGTCCAGCATTCCGGTAGATGACCCTCTTTGACTAAATCTGACCCTGTCACCAGGTAGCCTGCCTGATCGCGAATGATGTTGGTATCCTTTGCCCATTCTGTGTTCGGCGCACCGCCAATGCAAACAAATAGCCGTCGAGTATCGATTTTCTGTACCGATTGATCGCGACAGTGGGTCACTTCAATCTGCTGCAACGAGGTATCTCCTGCCAGTCCAGTCACCTGAGCCTGAAAAAGTACTTCAATGTTGCTTTTTTGGGTAATGCGCTCCACGAGGTACTGCGATAAGGTCGCCGCTAGGGTATCGCCGCGAATCAGCATGGTGACTTTTTCGGCATAGCGCGACAGGTACATGGCTGCTTGACCTGCTGAGTTACCGCCACCCACAATAAAAACATGTTCGTCACCACATAGAGGTGCTTCACTTGCACCCGCACCGTAAAACAATCCGACTTTAAGAAACTGGTCTTCATTGGGAAGATTGAGCCGTCGGTACTCAATACCCGTAGCACAGATGTTGGCTCGTGCAACCATTTTGCTGCCATCCGTCATGTCCGTGTAGATGCGATTGTCTCGAAATTCTGATTTCATGCCCTCACGCAACAGCAATAGTTCGATCCCAAACTTGACCGCCTGTTGGCGTGCTCGTTCCGCTAAATCAGCACCGCTAATACCTTCAGGAAATCCCATATAATTTTCAATCAAGGAACTGGTGCCTGCTTGTCCACCAACAGCATGGCGCTCAATCAGAACGGTGCGTAGCCCTTCAGATGCAGCATATACAGCTGCACTCAAACCAGCAGGACCCGCACCATAAATCGACAGATCGTATTCTTTGAATTTGGGTTGCGTCACCCAACCGAGCCGTTGAGCAATCTCTCGAATGGTTGGGGCAAAAAGTTGAGTGCCATCTGGAAATTCAACCACAGGCAAGCGGATATCAGCCAATGTTGAAAGACTCAGTTCGCGATCACAATCCTGATCGCTCGTTAATTCAATCCAGTCAAATTCGACCACGCTGCGGTTGAGAAAATCTCGAATTTCGTAAGCGGCGGCTGAATTTGCTTGACCATAGAGTTTGACTCTACGGGGATTAGACGATGAGCCTGAATCATTTGTCATAGTCGTTTTGTTATGGTTTGGATTAATCGTATTCACTTTTGGTTCAGGCAGTTGTCAATTCAAAACTTTTAAATACTTAAATCTTTTGCTATTTGCTGTTTCATCTGCTTTGCTGCCAGAGCATATCCGCCATCAGCAGCATCGACTAAATGTACTTGTTGATTTCCTACCAAACAAGTAACTAAAGCACGGTTAGAAATATGTAATCCAAAATAAATCTTATCCTCCTGATGTAAATTTTTAAGATAGGCTTCAAATAGTTTTCTTTGTTCCCTATAACATGATATTGTCATTTTGAGCGAGCCATCAAACTTTTTGTAATCAGAAGAATTAATTACCATATTTTGAGCGTTGAAGAAACGATGTAGAATTTTCATGTATATTGTTTGTACAAAAAACATTATTTTAAAAACTAGGATTTTCAGTTTTTTATTTAATCCATTTTTTGGCGCTAAATTGACTTCCATTGTAGCTTTTATTCGGTCACTTTTTCCACCAGCTAACCTAAAACTAGATAAAGATAGAGGATGGCACTCTTCAAAAGAACCAAAAATAAATTCCATCTTATCTATTATTTCTTGATAAACATATCTTTGATTTTGAAAATTATCACCTTTAGCTTTAATAATTAACGATAAAATTTCCTCTTTGTGACTTATAAAATCCTCAAAAGGACAAGCGAATCCAGAATAATCCGCTTTCTTATGGGGTTTATAGTTGTCCGCAATCAAATAATTAGCACTATCATGATGATTTTTTACTAGGTATTCTGCATAATCGATACCGTTTCCAATAATTAAAATTTGAGAATATTGGGAAGAAATTTTATATTTAGCTATCTTCAATTCATAACTAGCTTCGTAAATTTTTTTGACTGATACACATCCTACTCTTAGGCTTAGATTGAAAGTTTTTTGAACTAAATTACGATTATCTGATAAGACACTTTGTACATCAGACAGCATTGATTTCGGTATCAGTAACGTGATACCATCACCACCAAATATAAATGGTAACTTTAAATTTGGATTAAGATTAATCACTGCAACTAGTGAAAGGGCACTAGCCATATTGACATACTTATATTGTCCTTGTTCTATAGCTTTAGTGGAATTAACAACATCAGTAATTACAACATACCAATCTTCTGGTGCATCTAAGTAGAGATTTAGATTAGTAAAGTCCTTAAAATTTATAAAAGCAGCTAGTTGTTCGTAGAAATGTAGATTGGACATATGAATTGATATTGAGGTCGTTTACTCCAAAGTAATTCAGGATTATTTATCCTCGTTTATAGTACCCCAATAGTTATTCTTATTAACGTGAATGATAAAAATAATTTGAGATTACTTTGCTCTTCTGCGAGCTTATAAGCAGTTTACACAAGTTAACTGAAAATTAGATGAGAAATACAAACACTTAGCATTTCAGAATTTCAATAAATTCTCAGCTTATACTAATTATGCATCAAACTTCTGACTGAGAATTGAAATTACATCTGTTCTACGACTTTGCTAATACAGAAAGACCCTGATGTAAAGAAAGTCAGAGAGCCGATGACGTTGTAAGCACGAGTTTTTGGTGACAAGCCTCGCATTTGTACGGAATCAGTTGCATTAATATTGATATTGCCACTGGGAGCGGAACCAAAGGTTTTGCTATTTATAACCGTGCCATTTTGCATGGTTAGTTTTGCTGTCGAGATATTAATGTTACTACTAGCACCTCTTCCTAACGTTTCACTCATGATACCGCTTCGTATTTTCTCATCAGTCGTTGTCCCGCTTAGTTCCAGTAACTCAGTTGCGTGAACGTTAATGTCTCCTCCAGCTTGAGCAGCGCGATTTTGACTCCAAAGGGTTGAGCCATCATTTAAACTGATACGTTTTCCTTGCAATTGTATTGAACCTGCACTTGAAGCAGTGGAACCACTGACGTTCAGCAATGCTTGTCGTGAAAGTTGAATATTTTGCAAAGATGGTGCTTTTGTATAGTTCAGCGTAAATCCCCAGGTAGCTGGATTTAAGTTCACCTGACTTGCTGCAGCAACTGCACCTACTTCAATTCTTCCACCAGGTGCGGTTAAAATACCTCCATTTAGGTTGACTTCGCTACCAACCAGAGCAAGTGTTTTACCCGGTTGAACTTGTAATCCTGTGGTTGTGGGACTTAGGGAAGTATAGGGTGAAAAAATCAGGTCACGGCTAGTTAAATTATGTCCAACTCCTTGCACTTTAATTGCTCCAGGATTACTCCCAAATCCCAGTCCCACAGGTACGGTTACTGAAAGAAGGGGAGTTGAGATTGAAGAGTTGGGAGTGCTGGAAAAGACGGAAGCGTCTGCAAAATTGATACTACTTGCTGTTGTTCCCAAGAATGAGCCTTTCACATCTAATTTTCCAGCTGTACCAAAGACAATGCCATTGGGGTTCATGAAAAACAAATTCGCATTACCCAAAACACCCAGAGTCCCGTTGATATTGGAAGGATTTGTTCCTGTTACCCTCGTGAAAATATTGGTCACATCTGCTGGATTAGTAAAGAAAACGCTTCGTCCAGCATTGATGTTAAATTCCTGAAAGCTATGAAAAAGATTGCTACCTCGAAGCGCTCCACCATCGATTCTATCACCATTAATTAATGCATTTGATGTTAACTTTGTACCTACTGTACTATCTGGTAATATTTGTGCGTAAGCAACGCCTGGAAATAGCTGGATAAATAATCCTAATAGACACAGTTGGTAGGAGTATTTCATATAAATCTTGGTGAGCTAAGCCGAGTTTATATGTATTTTATTTTCTTATTTTTAGATATCCCTGAGTGCAATTACATATTTTGTATAAAGATTTACAAAACCTTTTTTGTAATCATAAAATTTCTGTAGAGACGTTACATGTAACGTCTCTACATTTCTAATTGTTGCGGATGGTACTTTGCACCCTAAGAGTATTTTGGGAGAATTGGGGCGCTACAATTTTTTTTCCGGATGGGGATTATATCTACTGCTATTATATAGCCTGATTTATCATCCCTTAGTTTGTAAAGAGGTATTCATGGGGATATAACTAATGACTCCTTTTTCGGAAAATTCTCCCTTTGACCTATTGACTCAAAAGACAGTTACAGAGTACTACTTTTTCTCATGAGTGACTTTTCGACCTTCCCACTAGCCTCGAACCCGCAAAAAACCACTTCTGGCTTACGTCTATTAGTATTAAGTAATGGACATGGCGAAGATGTAATTGCTTCCCGTATCTTGCAAGAGCTTAAAGAACAGCCTAACCCACCAGATATTTTTGCTTTACCCTTGGTGGGAGAAGGACGTGCTTACCATAAATTGGATATCCCCTTCATCGGTTCGGTACAAACTATGCCGAGTGGTGGGTTTGTATATATGGATGGACGAGAATTAGTAAAGGATGTGCGCTCTGGTTTGGCACAATTTACTTTAAATCAAATTAAAGCTGTGCGAAACTGGGTAAAACAAGAGAAAAAGTTGGGCAATAAAGCTGCTATCTTAGCTGTTGGTGATATTGTTCCATTGTTGTTTGCTTGGATTAGTGGTGCAAATTATACTTTTGTTGGTACGGCAAAGTCTGAATATTATGTTCAGGATGAAGCTGGTTTATTGAAACGTACGAATAAAGGCTCCTATTGGGAAAATTTTTCTGGTTCTATTTACCACCCGTGGGAACGCTACTTAATGAGTCGCAGTCGTTGCAAAGCTGTTTTCCCTAGAGATTCTCTTACAACAAAATTTTTACAAAAATGGCGGAATATTCCTGCTTTTGATTTAGGCAACCCAATGATGGACGGTTTAGAGCCATCTTTCCCGCTACAAAGATTTTATAATGCTGACGCCGAACATCAAGAAATTCAAAGACCTTTTATTGTTACTCTTCTTCCTGGTTCTCGTCCTAACGAAGCTTACTCTAACTGGGAAACAATTTTAATCGGTGTTTCCGCTTTGATGGGAAGTTTTCGTGAACGCGATAGCATTTTCCACACTTCTGGAACTGTTGTCTTTTTAGGTGCGATTGCTTCCGCTTTGGACTTTAGTATTTTAAGCCAAAGTCTGAAATTGCAAGGTTGGCATTCCCACCCCAACGATGAATGTCCTATCAAAATTCCTGATTCCCAAGCTTTGACATTTAAACAAAAAAATGCGTATTTTATTTTAACAAAAAACGCTTATAATGACTGCTTGCACTTAGGTGATACTGCTATTGCAATGGCTGGTACAGCTACAGAGCAATTTATCGGTTTGGGTAAGCCTGCTATTACTATACCTGGAAAAGGACCACAATTTAACCCTGGTTTTGCAGAAGCTCAAAGTCGTCATTTGGGTTTATCGGTGACTTTAGTTAAGCAACCTATGGAAGTTGCGGATGCGATTCGTAAACTTTTTAATAATCCCGACCAAATGCATATTATTGCGGAAAATGGTCTGCGACGTATGGGTAAAGCTGGTGCTGCACGACGCATTGCGGAATGTTTGCTACAAGAGCTTTAAATTTTTATACACCGAATTAATTCAATTTATTTGTTGCTAACTGTCGAAAATGTGCTAAAGACGTGATTAATCACGTCTCTACAATTTTGTTGGGAATTTATCAGTTGCAATCGCTATGCGAAGAATTCTGTTTAAATTATCGAACTTTCATGTAGAGACGCGATATATCGCGTCTTTATATAGCAAGGCATTCCCAGCTTGGGAAATATCCAAAATCCTGCCCGGACTAGTTGACAACTAAGCGGACATGAGAGTAAAGTTATTTATAACAAACGTTATATAAACGAGTGAAAAACAAGTAAAACCCCAAAAAAGTGCGATCGCTGAAACTGTTCGGAAGGCTTTCGGTGCCATAACACAGTTAGTACCTAGTGTAAGCTTTGTGGACTATATTTTTGTAAACAATTTAAATATAACGAGTGTTCGATATATTTAAATTGAGGATGTCTCCCTAAAAGCGATGATGCAGGATAAACCAGTCTTGAAGCTTTTGAGACTTAATTTGACCGAGATGTTCTATATATAGAGGAAAAGACAATGAAAACATTAGCGAACATTGACATACTCGAACCAACATTTATTGCTAACCCCTATCCAACCTTTAAGCTTTTGCGTACAGAGTCACCTGTTCATCCTATAACCTTACGAGATGGAAGCAGAGCATGGTTGATTACTCGCTATGATGACGCAGTATTGGTAATGCAAGATAGACGATTTGTAAAAGACTTGCGTCAAATATTGACACCTGAAGAAGTTGCAAAAATGCCTTACCAACAAGAACTGTTGAGTCTGTTAGGTAACACGATGCTTGATTTCGACCCACCGAATCACACAAGGTTACGGGTTCTAGTGCAAAAAGCTTTTTCACCAAGAATGATTGAGCAGCTTGATTCGCGTATTCAGGAAATTGCTGATAGTTTACTGGATGCAGTAGAACACCAGGATAAGATGGATTTAATAGAGGATTATGCCCATCTGTTACCAATTATTGTGATTGCAGAAATGCTGGGTGTACCAGTTGAAGACCGTGATAAATTCCGCTACTGGTCAAATGAAGTGATTGTAGATGATATGTCATTAGAAAATCAGCAACATCTGGTTGAGGTAACGCGAGAATTTACTGATTACTTCAAAGAAATGTTTGCTCAACGACGTATTAATCCTAAGGACGATTTGATTAGCGCTCTTGTTCAAGCTGAAGATGCTGGTGATAAATTGAGTGAAAAAGAATTATACTCGATGGTTTTGTTGTTGCTAGTTGCTGGACATGAAACTACTGTCAATCTAATTACAAACGGGATGCTAGCTTTGTTTCAACATCCAGAGCAACTAGCACTTCTTAAACAATATCCAGAGTTAATAGATTCTGCTGTTGAGGAGTTTCTGCGCTACGATGGCTCTGTTGAATATGCAACATTTCGTTATGCGAGTGAAGATGTGGAACTGAGAGGGACAAGAATTCCTCGTGGAGAGCAGGTGATGGTGGTTCTTGCTTCAGCAAACCGTGATGAAAGAAAGTTTAGTAATCCAGATAAACTCGATATTCAACGTACTGAAAACCGTCATTTAGCATTTGGACATGGTATTCACTATTGTTTGGGTGCGTCATTAGCAAGAATGGAAGGAAAAATAGCTATCAACACCCTACTAAGACGGATACCAAACATTGACCTGAATATTTTCCCCTCGGAGTTGCAATGGCGTCCCAGTCTTGTCGCTAGGGGAGTAATGAGTTTGCCCGTTAAATTTAATCGTTGATTATAACCCAGTAGTGCGTTAGCGCTCCGCTCTACTATGCCGCAGCCAACGCACTATAAAACACACCAAAATTTATTAAAATGTTGACATCTCCTTTGCAAATACCTAACTTTCGTCTGCTATTTTGTGGACAAGCGCTAATGCTATGTGCCGTACAATTTTGGATGGTAACACTCACTTGGTTAGTTTTACAGGAAAGCAACTCAGGTTTAGCTGTTGGTACTGTCCTTGTTGCTGCGGCTATTCCCCGAACGCTATTTATATTAATTGGAGGAGCGATTAGTGATAGATTTCCACCCAATTTTGTGGCGGGTGTATCAGTTTTAATCAATACTATTTTAGCTATTTGTGTAACTTTATTAGTATTTTTAGGCAAGACTAATTTAAGCAATTTAATAGTGATTTCTGGGGTGTCTGGTTTATCGGATGCTTTTTTATATCCAGCAATCATGAGTATGCTGCCACGAATTGTTAATCGCTCTCTAATTGCTAAGGCTAATTCTCTTATACAAGGTGGGGAGCAGATAATGAACGTGGTTGGGCCTGCTGCTGCTGGTTTGACGATAGGTGCTTTTGGCTTACCCTTTGCTTTTGCAATCAACTCAGTATTATTTGCATTCGCTGGTTTGTTTATTTACTTAGTGCGGCAACGTAAAAGAATTAAAAATATAACTACTGTAAATATCACCGTAAGCCAACAAAAACTAGCAAGTGAGATTGGAGAAGGACTGCGCTATGCTTGGAAAAACCCTGCTATTCGCATTAGTTTGTTAGTTATTGCGATGCTAAACTTTGCGATGCTGGGACCGATTGTTATTGGTGGTGCGGAATTAGCTAAAGTTCGTTTAGGGGGGAGTGCTTCGGTATTTGGTAATTTGCAAGCAGCTTACGGGGTTGGAGCATTGTTTGGGGTATTTATCTCAAGCAAAATTGGGTCTGTTAAAAATCCTGGGATATCTTTAATAATGCTAGCTTACAGTCTTGGTGTGGGATTAATAGCACTCGCTTTTGTAAACAATCAATGGTTAGCTTATGCTGTGCTTGCATTAATGGGAATAGGTGGTGGAATTGTTAGTGTTATTGCGGTAGCTTGGTTACAACAAAATACGCCATCACAGATGCAGGGAAGAGTGATGAGTTTATTAATGTTTGCTGCTATTGCTTTAGACCCATTTTCGCAAGCCATATCAGGTTTTTTGAGCGCTATAAATTTGACTTTTCTTTTTGTCTCAGCGGGAGTGACTATGCTAATAACTGGGGTGGTAGCATCTAGAAGTTCCGGTATTCGCACTAGTTAATCAATAAGTGCTACTAAATAGGTATTCCTATTGAGGGATTGATAGTAAATGTTATTGTGTCTTAACTTTAGTTCAGGAGTAAACAATTAGTTCTATAAGTCGCTTAATTAAAAGCCCACGAATAAGAGGAATTTTTATGATAATTGTGCATCACCTTAACAACTCGCGTTCACAGCGGGTGCTATGGCTGCTTGAAGAATTAGATATTGAGTACGAAATCAAGTACTACCAGCGAGACCCGAAAACGATGCTAGCACCAGAATCGCTACGTCAAGTCCATCCACTCGGTAAGTCACCAACGATTACAGATGGAGCCCTAACAATTACTGAGTCTGGTGCTATTATCGAATACATAGTAGATAACTACGGTAATGGTCGATTAATCCCAGCACCCAATACACCTGAACATCTACGTTACACATATTGGCTGCACTACGCTGAAGGTTCCGCAATACTGCCGCTTATTTTTAGACTCGTCTTAGGCAGTTTTGGAATGGGAGATAGTGATGCGATGAAAGCATTTGTCGCACCCCAACTAAAGCTTCACTTTGATTATATTGAGGACGAACTTGCTAAAAGTATATGGTTCACAGGTGAGGAATTTACTGCTGCTGATATTCAAATGAGCTTCCCCCTAGAAATGATTGCGGGAGTTGCTGAAGATATTGAAAATCGACCAAAAATCAAGGAATTTGTAGCTCGGATACATGAGCGACCTGCTTACAAACGTGCGCTTGAACGTGGAGGTAAGTACGACTTTGCAAGCAGTGTTTAACTAAACGCTTTTATGCTTTTAGGTAATTGGACTGTGTATATATTTATAGATTCAACAACATCAAATTATGTAGTTTTGTCGTTGAAAAAAATCAAAGATACTTGAAACTCTTGAACTTAAATAAAAACCCAACCGTACTAACGGTTGGGTTGATTTGGGATAAATTACTGTGCATTAAATAAAAGTGAGGTATAGTTATTTGTATTTAAATAAACACACCGCGTTTTAAATAATTACGGAGAAGCAAATATATTATGTATGTTTCTCCGTAGAGTGTGTTTGGTGTTCTATATCTATTTATAGGTGTAGCAAAATTGATTTATGCAGTTTTGCGGTTGAATTAGTTAAAAATATCTGAAACCCTTGAAGGGTAATAAATACTCAAAACCCAATCACTTAGGATTGGGTTAAGGTGGGGTAAGTCCCCGTGCTTTAAATATAAATGAGATATAGTTGTTTTTATTTAAATAAACACACCACGTTTTAAATAATTACGGAGAAGCAAATTATTATGTTTCTCCGCAGAGTGTGTTTCGTGTTCTATATCTATTTATAGGTATAGCAAAATGAACTTATGCAGTTTTGCAGCTGAATCAGTCAAAAATACTTGAAAAGCTTGAAAAACAGCAAAAACTCAAAAACCCAATCACTTAAGACTGGGTTCAGGTGGGGTAAGTCCCCGTGGTTTAGATATAGTTTCTTTATAGTTGATTCTCTAATGATAGATACAGCAGTAGGTTTAGCGATTACGGAAAACTAGAAGGAATTTTTGGGGATTTTACACCAAAGCCTCACCTCCCCCTATATCTCTGTTTCTTTTCGCTATTAATGAACTAAATCAGTGAAGTTGTTTTTTTAGGTGTTAATCTGGATACAAATTTATTGCTTTTTGTGAACGGCTGATGATTTACCAGTGTCTCAGACAAAATAAAGCCAGTATATGGACTCTAATACTTTTTGGACTTATTTCTGGAATTATTTGGCGTATAGAAGTTGAAATGCAAGGATGGTCAGGCTTAAAATGGATTTCCTATTTCCATTGGGCAGTTCCAATAGGTGTTATTTTATTTGCGGTTTGGTTAGCTATTTTTAGCACAATTCCTGTATTGAAAACAAGGCTGTGGTTGGCTGGTGTATTTTTAGTTGCTGCTATTCCACTATATTTTATACTTAGTATTTCTTTTAGTTATTTCTTTTTGGGTGGTCCTGGAGCTTTTATGACAATGGCAAACTTAGGAACTGTTGTTTTTTCATTATTGCGATTGTCAATATTATTTGTATATCCTGCCATTTTGGTGTTAGCTTGGGTCGCAGCTAAACGATGCGGATTGCGATTGAGTTGGCGAATTTATGGTTTGTCAGCTATTGTCTTTTTAGGAGCATTTCCATTGGCAATATTGGGAATTACAATCGTTGAAAAGAATATCAGTGCTGACGCTATTCATGCAATTAAAACAGGTTGGATATTTCCATTTATGACGATTGGGCTGGGTATTCCTTTCTTATCTCCTCCTGGCTCTTTGAAATAGCGAACAGTCGGGAAATATATTATGTGATAATGGTTTCTGCTGCTTTGCCTTCGCTAATATCCCGTACAAGTGATAACGGATGGTTTTTTCTTCTACAATAAATTATTCCCTCTGCTCCCATGCTGGATTTCTGTCTCCCTGCTCCCTACACCCCGCTCCCTGCCTTTTTTCAGGTTTTCTTAGTGCCATTCAATTTTAGTCCTTGCTTTGCTCAAGCAATGGCAAAATCGAATTTGCAAAGATTGCCGCTTGAGTACGGTCGCGAAAATTTAGCCATATCCCTGTTTGGGTAAAAGTTATTGATGAGCATATTGATGACCGTGCAGAAATTGATGCTATTACTTTTGTTGTTAATCGCCACCATCGAATGTACGCAGGTAATTTACCATGCTACTGAGGTACAGAGGAGAAAATAAAACTCTTGTGGGGTGGGCATCCTTGCCCGCCCGGTGTATTTAAAATTATGTTTTAATAAAAACTTTTTTTTCAGTCTTATCACGTTGATGTCAGATGTGAACTGAGAAATCACGAACTTGTACTACAGGTAATCTATTGTAATGCATATTACTCTACCACATCATCTTTGATGTTTTTACATAGAAAAAAACACAATGAGTGGTTTACACTTAGTGAATCAGATATTGAACTGCTTTGTATGGATATGGACGATATAAAAACTACAAAGCCTCTAAATTATAAATATAAAAGCTGTTCAAGTGTTGAAACATTTGAAAAATTTTGCACTGCTTGTTTACAGTTAATAGCTCTATGCTCTGTTCTATTGCTTATCATGAATCCAACACTGAAACAGCCGGAAAAACAGTATGAGACATCTACACCCAAGGAAGAAGTGTCTTTCTAAAAAGCTTTGTGTTTAAGTATCTATTATAACTTTATTAAAGTTATCGTGATAGAAATTAAACCAATACAACTGCATCTGGTTCTAGAAGTTAAGCAAGTTATTTTTATAACTTGCTATTAAATAATGGCACTGAAAGCGGGCAAGATGCCCGCACTACACTTTTATTATGATTTTTTACAAATGATTTAGGATTGCTATATATGATTTGTAAAAAATACTTAAATGTAGAAACCGAATATATTCGGTCTCCATAACACACAAGTTTTATGAATGATTTAGAATTGCTATATGACCCAAAATACTAGGAAAAATTAGGATTTTGGGTAACTGCTATTAACCCAGTTTTGCAGGTTCTTCTCCAGGAGTAATCGAACCATCTTGAGTCATACCTAATGGCAATTCCGAAGAAAATTTGCCCGCAACAGATGTGCTTCCTTCCGATTTAATCAAAGTAATGTGTTTAGTTGCTTCTACATAACCGATGTAAGAGTAACCATTAGTAACTCTAGGACTAGCAGATAAACGAAATTGATAAGCACAGGTAACAGGAGGTATCCATTTACCAGAAGGAACTAGACTATTATTTACACCTTGCCACTGACGACTGGGATTTTGATGATTTGTGTAGGAGTCACCAGTAATGTAAGAAGACCAACCATCGCCATAATAAGCCCTAAGTTCATAACTACCTAAATTCCCCTCAGGGTCATTTACGGTAATATTAAATTGAATTCCATCACTACTACTAGAAAGTCTTTGAATTGCACAAACAGGTATGGGATTTCCATTATATAAAATATTAGCAATCTCCACACGAGGTAAATTATTGTCAATTCTTAAGTTTAAAAATTGTTCTGTGCTAGGTACAATAGTTACTCCATCAGCCTGGAAAAACTGTACTTTAAACTGATGAACACCTGCACTTACTCCAACTGAATTCCATTGTAAAAGTAAATCATCTATGGAATAGTCATCAGCAGGATTTAGCAAAGGATAGTTTTGTTGAGCGTCTGGTCCAAAATATTCCAAAACATAATTTGTTCCACCCCAACGGTAGTTAGACCAAGTTTGACGCACAGATGAAAATTCACTAGGACTAGAACCAAGGAAACGGCTGAGAACTCGATATTTTCTAGCACCTAGATTCCATAAATTCTGCATTGTCACGCGGTTGCCAATGAAATTTAATATCCCTCCAAAAGCTGTATCTGTAACAAAAGGAATGTAGGATGCATCCGTATTCGCATAGCCGTCTGCACTAATCTTAGTAGCAGGAATTAAACCAACTCCACCAATGACATCTCCAGCAGTAAGGGGTGGATATTTCGGGTCTGCAAATCTAGCTAAAATAATTTCATGCAGATTACTAAAATCTCTAAAGAAATTTAGTGGAAAGTCAAATGTAAATTGTGGATTCGTCGAAGCAACCCGTAGACCAAATCTAACACTTGGAGGTATAGTCGAAGCATTTAAATCTACTCCCAGTTCTTTCAAAGAAAGCCGCATTTCCCAAATACGATGGGGAGTACTAGAGTTAGGAGAACCCTCGAAACCTATTCTCACAAGAGATTCGCTTTCTTCATTAAGTATGCCAGTCCATACACCTGGGCCAAGATAGTATTGACGTCCCAATCTATTTGGCTGTCCTGGGTAAAGAGCATAGTTTATATCGCGGTTGGGGGTAATTTGGCGATTGTTATCAACATCTATAGATAACCAAAAATAGTCCCCTGTTCCTGAATCTTGTCCTTGGTCATTAACCAAATCAAGAGCAACATACAAAAACTCAGCATTATTCTTAACCATTAAATACCCATTAGGTATGGGCATAATTCCAGCTTGCGACCACTCTTGAGGAGATAGTATTGGAGAACCAACCGGAAACGGAAATTTACCTATAAAAATAGGTCGTTCTGCCCATGTGCTTCTAACAATAGCCATATTAATATTAGTTCCTTACTACGACTTTTCAGCGTGTCAAAACTTACAATTTGAGGTGAAACCCTTTTTATGTCTGGGTTGATAATTAGCTCTCATTCAGCCTTAGATGTCCCTAATTTAAGTACTTTACTTTAGTTATTTTTTTGATACATGAAACTTTTCTGTGTTCTTAATTTAACAGAATATATGAAACTCTGACGATACCCTTGAGGGTACTTCTAGTACGCATCGGCGGAAATAAATAGACCATTAGTAACAGAAAAAAGCTTTTGCGCCTTCTGCCCTCTGCCTCCGTACTTCTGCCTTCATGTACTAGTATGTAGGCTGTTGACTCTGTGTCTTTTTCGGGGTGTGCCACATAATCTTTGATGGTTTATAGTATGGTTTATGGTAAAGGCATTGCTTGCTACGGAGTTATAAATTTTTTACTACAAATCCATCAAAGAATGTATGGTAGGATATTAATCTTTTCCTATTTTTGATTACTACTTTTGCACGATAAACTTTTTAGTTACAATCCTGGAAAGCGATTGTTGCGGAAAGCATCAACAAATAGACGGTGGTCTTCATATACTATTGCACCATAGCTTTCGCCGAAGCTAACAATTGATTCTACAAATTCCTTTTCTTTCCCCAACAAAGCGGCAGAAATGGACTGTTCGGTAGAGAATGGTACTAATGTGTTGTCGCTATCGTCATCTGAAACACAATGAATTTTGGCAACTGTCTCGGTTCGAGTCAGTCCTATTATATGGTGTCTGCGGCTTGAAGTTTCTCGGCAACGACAGCACCAATGTAACCCGTTGCTCCCGTCAAAAAGACTTTCATAGATTACCTCACCAAAATTACCTCACCAATTTGCGAAAACGCGAGATAAAGCATATAGCGGAAACTGCGACACCTACCGATTGCCCCAACCACAAACCTGTACCACCAAAACCAAAGTGGAACCCCAGCAAATAACCACTAGTTAAGCCAATTCCCCAAAAAGCCAACAAGCCCAAAATTACTGGTACGCGGGTATCTTGTAATCCTTGTAATGCGCCATAGGTAGTTTTTTGTACGCTATCTAATATCTGTGCGAAAGCTGCGACTGTTAACATTGGGGTTGCTAAGGCTAATACTTTGGCATTTTCTGGATTGTTAATATCTAAATACAGCCCAATAACTTGCCGCGAATGGGTAAGGAGTACTATAGCCATTAAGGTCATAAATATTACTGCACTCGATATGCTGACATAACCAGCTCGTCGCATACCTTCTTTGTTCTCTTGTCCCAACCATTGACCGACACGAACCGTGGTTGCAAAAGACATACCTAGGGGAACCATAAAAATGACGATAATTGTTTGCAAGACAATTTGATGCGCTGCGAGTACGTCAGTTCCTAATATACCCATGAGGTAAGTAACAACTGCAAACATCCCATTTTCTAAAGCTGCTGCAACCCCTATTGGAGCGCCAATCCACAATAGCTCTTGGAGAATTGTTGGTCTTATATGATGTAAGTTTTGAAACAAACGGTAATTTTCTAGTTGTTCGTGTTTTAGTATATAAATGGCTAAAGACAAAAACATTATCCAGTGAGTAAGGGCGCTTGATAAAGCTAAACCCGCTATTCCCATCTGGGGAAAGCCAAATTTACCGTATCCTAGAGTGTAATTTCCAACAATATTAAACAGCGTTCCCCCAATCACAATTGCCATTATCGGACGAGCTTGGGAAAGTCCAGAGACGACACCCCGCAGCATTGCAAATCCCACCGCAGGAAATAATCCCCACAGCATCACATCTAAGTAGCTATTGGCTAGAGTGACGATGTTTACTGCTTGCCCAAATTTAATCATTAAAGTATCCATGTGCCCAACTAGGAACATCATGGGTATAGCAATCAGCAGCGATAACCATAATCCCTGACGTCCTATTTGCTCGATTCGCGTCTTTTTACCTGCACCATAAGCTTCGGCAACAAGGGGACTAACCCCCATAACAACACCACTGGCTATGCTTAATAACACAACAAAAGTTAACGAAGCTAATCCCCCAGCAGCAAGAGATTCTTGTCCTAAGCGACCCATCATTACCGTATCTATAAAACCGGTCATCGATTGTGCTACCTGAGCACTGGCTAGAGGTACTGCTAGTTGGATAAATTCTCGGATTTCTTTTTTTAAGTTGGATTTTAGAGATATTGAGGTCATAATGTCTGTAAATAAGTATGAGATATACGTGATTTGCTAGTGCTTAGTTTGTGATTATCTCGTGTTATCTCGTGATTATATATATAAGTTAAAGAAATCTTGAGGGAAAATCTTTCGGAATCTTGCGCTAGTATCAAAATCTTGCTACAGCGATAAAACAAATGATTGAAATTGGTATTTTTGTCACCTATGTAAAGGTGCTGTAACTGTCTGGGGGCATATTTTGTATTGGAAACTGAAGGTTTGTTTTTTTAGAGGTAAGTTTTGGAAATTTTCTGTCGTTCTAATACACATCTCCGAAAATTAAAAAATTAAATATGCGCCCTCACGCTACAATTTTTTATTTTCATTTGGTGTGAGTTCGATGAATTTTAAAGGCTGGGGTGAAGTTTTACCCTTATTGATAACTGTGAGACACCACGCTTACCCACGAGGTTTTGCCGCTAGTAGGTGTCCCATTAGGGTTTTAATGAAGTTATAAATTATACACTATTATGGTAAAAATAGATTTTCCTGACACTTATCGATACAGAATACCGCTAGATTTTTCCTGATACTGATTTAGAGATAAAGGAATAATAGACATCTTTATTTGTTTATAAAGTATTTTTTTAGACAAACACTATTTAGCTAAAATAGCTACAATGTTTCAGTACAGGTCTAATTACAAGAAGAGAGCGGATATGCAGCAACCAGCTTTGGACTTTCAGCAAAAGCTTATTCAAAAGATTGCAAAGTGGAAAGCTGGATTGGCTGATTTGGGGAAACGAAATCCTCTCATCAAGTTTAAGCAAGATAGTCCTCGAACTTTGGAGATATTAACAGAGGAACCAGATATTCTCTTCCAAAATCTTATATTCGCGAAGAAAACGCTCATTTTTCCTATGCTTGATAGCGAGTATCAAGATATTGTCCTATCAAAAAAAATTAAAGCGTTACCAGCAGAAAAAAATCCTCTCGAATTAATTACTCGTCAAACAGGTAGCGAACAACTCAAGCGACTGAAGAAACTACGTACGGAAGCGCGACTGTCATTTGAGGAGCGAGGGGTAAACAGCTTATTTCTTGCATTGGGAACGCTGGCTTGGTATGACAAAGATAAACCAGAGGAGGCTTTAATCTCGCCACTCATTTTAATTCCTGTAGAGTTAATTAAAGAACCCAGACGAGATGCATATAAAATATCTGCCTTAGAAGAAGAGGTGATATTAAATCCAACGTTGGCACAAAAGTTAAAGCAAACCTTTGGGATTGAGTTTCCAGACCCAGAAACTTTACAAGAACTAAATTACAACGAAATAATCGCTCAAATTCGCGAACTTATAGCAAAACAAACAACTTGGCAAATTAAAGATAATGTATATATCTCACTGTTTTCTTATGCCAAAGCTGCCATGGTTAGGGACATAATTGAAAATGAAGCTCGAATTTTGTCTCACCCGATTTTACAAGCAATCAGTGGAGATTTAACTAGCTACCAGTCCAACTTTAGAGAACCACCACCAGCATCTACTTTAGATTCGCTCGTTAAACCGGAAAAAATATTTCAAATTCTGGATGCTGATTCTAGCCAGCAAGTTGTGATAGAAGCTGCTAAAAGTGGTTCGAGCTTTGTTGTCCAAGGTCCACCAGGAACAGGTAAGAGCCAAACAATTGTAAATATGATGGCTGAACTTATTGGTGAGGGTAAATCAGTTCTACTAGTTGCAGAAAAAGAAACAGCATTAAGTGTCGTTTATAAGCGCATGGCAGAATGTGGTTTAGACCATATATGTCTGAATCTTCACCACAGTGGTACAACTAATAAACGGGTACTTGTAAATAATTTAGACAAAACTATCGATTATCTTTCCCAAATATCTAGCACAGAAAATCACAATCTATTCTTTGAGAGATTTGCTTCTAATCGTCAATTAATCAACTTATATCAGACAAGTTTACATGCGAAGGAAAAGCCTCTAGACAAGTCGCCATTTGAGATATTTGGTGAGCTTTTGAAAAAAGAGCGTGAAGGAATTCCAGATATAAATGTTATATTTCCTAACTTCAACCAATGGACTATAAGTAGATTGCAAGAAGCAGAAGGTTTGTTGAACCAGTTGGCACAATTTATCTCTTTCTTTAAAGGAGAGAAAACTACTGTTTGGGCAAAAAGCTTTCTTGAGATTTACTCCTATGAGCTTGAATTGGAAATTAGAGAGAAAATAGGAGAATTCCAGCAAGCAATTATTTCTATCCAAAATCTTAGTCAACAGCTACAAGCAAGGCTGCAAATTCAACCTTTATATAATTTAGAGTCTCTAGAAACTTATTACCCAGCCTTGTTTCATATATCACAAGCTCCACTAAATCTGCCAGAAAATTGGCTGAGCACAGATGTTTCAATTGCTCAAAATGCTTTTGCTATTTTGAAACAAGACTTTCAAGAAATTGAGAAAAAGAAGCCTTCGCAACAAGGACTAAATTTACTGGAACAGCTTTCTTCGTTTGTATCATTTTTGAGAGAAGAAGTAGCCACTATTTGGGTAAAAAGTAAATTGCAGTCTTGCTCAGAGACCCTAGAATTAGAGCTAACCAAGAAAATAGATAATTTTCAACAAGCTATTTCTCTTCTACAAACTGATAGCCAACGTCTTCAAACTATTTTAAAAATTCAGCCATTATTAAATCTGGAAGATGTAGAAGCAGCTGTTTTAGCTATTAAACATATATTGAAAGCTCCATCTGATTTCCCTGAAAATTTGGCAGAAGTAAATGCTTTAAGTGCTGAGAATGCCTTCACGTCGTTAAAAATAAATGTTGAGTTTTTAGAAGAAAATGAACCAGTTCTAAAACAAAAATACCGCTCTGAATTATTCTCTTCAGAATTACCAGCTTTGAATAATAGATTTCAAAGATATAATCGCTTTTGGATTATTAGAATTTTTCATGCCAAATACAGAGAAGATGTTAAGTATCTGAAGAAACTACGCATTCAAGAGGGACAGATTTCATTTAACGAATTAAAACGTGATTTATCAAAAGCTGTTCAAGTACAAGCAGCAAGAAATGAACTATATAAAAACGACTATCCTGCTCGTCAGATTTTTGGGTCTTTATTTAATCCCGAATTTTCTCGTGAGTCAGAACTAATCAAAATTGAACAAGCTTTAAGTTGGCTAACTAGCTTGCAAAATTATTCACTGTCTCATGATTCTGTTCGTCGAACTATAGCTTCCCCTTCTTTACGTTACGAATTATCTAATTTGGTTGAAAGACTTGAATCATTTCCTGAAGTTTTTCAACAAGGGATGGATTTTTTAAATGTATACTTTAATGAGCATGATATTATTGAACAGTATTTACCTCATAATGAAATTTTGTTTGCCGACTTAGTAAATTTTCTAAGTTTAATTAAAACTGACTTACCACACTTTCCTAAATGGTTGACTTTCAGAGAAATTTCCGAACAACTAGAAAAATTAAGGCTTCAAGAATTTGTAGATGCTTTGCGAGACAATAAACCTAATCCTATTGTTGTTTTACGAAATAAGCTAAGTCAAGTTGACTACCCCGCTCGTCAAGTTTTTGGGTTTTTGTTTAATCCGCAAATTTCTAGCGAAGCTGAGTTAAAAGTAATTGAAGACGCCTTGAACTGGTTGCTTGCCTTACAATCTTACTCGCTAAATATTGACTCTGTACAGCAGATTGTAAATTCTACCTCCCTGCGACGCGAAATAAATGAACTTGTTAAAAGCTTTGAATTAACTCATAACAATATCAAGCAAGGATGTGGTTTTCTGCTTTCGCACTTTAACGCCAGTGATATTACAGATTCTTTCCAGCCAATAAATCAAATTTCTTTCTTAGAATTATCAAATTTCCTCAACTTGGCTCAATCTGACCTAACCGACTTTCAAGAATGGTTAACTTACAAAGAAACTTGCGGAAAGCTAGAAAGTTTAGGAACGCAAAAATTCCTTGATGCTTTACGTGAGAATAATTTAGAATCGAAACAATGGTTTGCATGTCTGGAAAAAATTATTTATAAAACCTGCCTTGATGCTATCCTTTCTCAAAAACCAGAGTTAAAGAATTTTAATCTTGAGGTACACGAACGGCAAATTCGAGAGTTCTCTCAACTTGATAGTTATCAACTTGATACTGCTAGAGAACGTTTAAAACAGCTTCATGTGGGACGCTGGCAAAATTATGGAAAAGCCTCTACTATACAAGCTGAGTTACGAATACTGAAAAGAGAAGTCGCTAAGAAAAAGCAACATTTGCCAATTCGTAAACTTCTTAATGACAAACAAAAAGGGATACCAAATCTAGTTAAAGTTCTAAAACCTTGTTGGATGATGAGTCCGCTATCAGTTAGTCAATATGTTGATGCTGATATAGTTCATTTTGATGTTCTGATTTTCGATGAAGCATCACAGCTTCGCACAGAAGATGTTGTTCCTTCGATTATTCGTGCCGACCAAGTTATTGTTATTGGTGATAACAAACAACTTCCGCCTACATCCTTCTTCGCAACTGGAGATAACGAAGATAATTTAGATGATGAGGATAATACAAGCTATGAAAGCGTTTTAGATGAATGCCGACTTTTTATGTTTTCTCACATGCTTAAATGGCATTATCGCAGTCAGGATGAGCGTTTGATAGCTTTCTCCAATAGACATTTTTATGACTCTAAATTAATAACATTTCCCAATCCAGTTCAAAACCCAAATTTGGGAGTATGGTTTAAGCATGTTCCGGATGGTATTTACGACCGAGGTGGACGCAGAGATAATCCACGAGAGGCAAAAGTTGTTGCTAAATTAGCCCTAGAACATTTTCAAAGGGCCCCTAACGAATCTCTTGGTATTATTGCATTTAGCGAAACTCAAGCTAATGCGATACAAGAGCAAATTGAGATTTTGGGAAAAGACTACCCCGATTTTGAGATATTTTGCAGTGATAACTCACCTCAATTTTTTCTCAAAGCACTGGAAAATGTCCAGGGTGATGAGCGAGATGCGATTTTACTCAGTGTTGGCTATGCTCGTGACTCTGACGGTAAACTTTACCTTAATTTTGGTCCAATCATAAAGCAAGGTGGAGAGCGACGACTGAATGTAGCTATTACACGAGCAAAAAGCAAAATTACATTAGTATCTTCCCTCTTGGCTGGTGATATCGATTTAACACGCACAAAAAGTGAAGGTATAACATTGTTAAGAGATTACCTAGAATACGCAGCAAGTGGTGGCGAAAGACTTGAAGGTAATTTTTATACTGATGAACTTAAATTCGACTCACCATTTGAAGAAGATGTTTACCACAGCTTGGTAGAACGGGGATATACTATTTGCACTCAAGTTGGATGTTCGGGGTATCGAATTGACCTAGCAGTCGTCAACAAAAATCACCCAGGAGAATTTTTGCTGGGGGTCGAATGCGATGGTGCATCCTACCATAGTTCACCTACTGCTAGAGACCGCGACCGTCTCAGACAACAAGTGCTTGAAAGGCTTGGCTGGAAAATTCATCGAATTTGGTCAACAGATTGGTTCCGTAACAAACCCGCTCAAGTTCGTCTCTTGATAGAAAAAATAGAGAGCCTGCAAAATAAAAATAGCTAAATTTACGTTAAAAGTTTGACTTAAAAATCACAATTTCGCTTCCAGGCTGTTGTCTGGAACTGGAAAATCAAGCTGAAAGAAGCTGTTATAAGTTAAATCTGGCACAGCCAAGTAGAGAACGCATTCGGGATTTTCACGACGTAGCGCCGGTTACCCACGAGCACCCAATGCTTTAGCATTAGCTATCACCACAGGTGTCAAACCCGTAACACCTTTTATTTTCATTCCTTCGTATGGTCTATTTCCTTTAAATAAATTGGTACATTCACCTGTATTAACATTCCAAAGCCCAATTAACTCTTGATTTCCACCAACTGCAAGCTGCGTACCATCCGAGCTAAAAGCTAGCGACCACGCAGAACCAATTTTATTTTCAAAGGTTTGGATACATTGATTTGTTTTCGTATCCCACAAATTCACTGTGCCATCAAAACTACCGCAAGCTAGTATTTTTCCATCTGGACTGAAAGCAATAGATATTATCGGTTTTCCATATTTACCGAACGTACCTGTACATTGACCATCCCGTACATCCCAAAGTTTGACCAAACCACTAGTATTTCCACTAGCCAAAATGTAGCCATTAGAACTAAAAGCAATCGTATAGGAAGCTTGTTCTTTTATTGTTCGATTGCATTCCCCGGTCACGACATCCCATAGCTTGATAATTGAGTGTCCCCCACAACTGGCAATCATTTTTCCATCCGGGCTAAAAGTCACTGAAAGTACTGGACGGGTGTGTTCGACAAAGGTTTTTAAGCATTGTCCCGTTTGAGAGTCCCAAACTTTGACAGTGCGATCGCTGCTTCCGCTAACTATAATTTTGCTATCCGGGCTGAAAGCAATTGACCAAATGCTATCCGTATGTCCTTGTAATATTTGATTAGGTACTTGTTGCGGATTTGCCTTATCAAGGGAATTAACTAGCCAAAGTCTGATGATATTATTTCCATTACCAATATTTCCACAAGCAAGCATCTGTCCATCTGGACTAAATGCAAGGGAGTAAAGCCAATTTTGATAATCAGATAAAGTCGTGATGCACTCACCAGAATTTAAATCCCAAAGATGAATTTTGTGTTGACTACCACTAGCAAGTATTTTAGCATCTCTATTAAAGGTTACTGAATGTACAAAATCAGTACGTCCTTGCAACGTTTTCAGACATTTTCCTGTAATTGTATCCCATAATTTTATAGTTCTATCAACACTACCAGTCGCTAATATTTTATTTTTGTTGCTAAAAGCTATCGTGTTAATCTCAGATAAATGTCCCTCTAAACTTTGTAAGTAGTTACCTTTATTAACATCCCAAATTTTAATAATTTTCTCCCCACTACCTGTAGCTAATATATGTCCGTCGTTGCTAATCGATATTAAGGAAAAATTATAGCTTTGTGCTTGGAGAATCTGTATACAATCACCCATAGCTATATCCCATATCTTGAGAGTTTTATCGATTAAGCTACTAGCTATAATTTTATCATTATCGGTAATTTTCACAGATAAGATTACACCACTATTTGTATCTAATTTGTTAACTATTTCACAAACATCTAGATTAAATATATTAATCGACCCGTCTGCACAGCCAAATGCTAAAATATTGTGATGAGCCGATATAGACATCGAATAAATACGACTATTAGTTTCAGCTAAGGTGTTGCAATCACCAGTATTAATATCCCAGCATATAACTTTATTTTCCGTATAACCCAATAGCTTATTTCCATCTTGACTAAATTCTATATTTTTAACTATGGAATTATTAGGTGAATTTAAAGTAAAAATACATTGACTTGTAGCGACATCCCATATTTTTACTGTTTTGTCACGACTGGAACTAGCAACTCTTTGACAATCGGGGCTGAAAGTAACAGATTCTATGATGGTATTATGTGCTTTCTGTTGAAAAATTTGTTGATTCTCTCGCCATTTCCACAAGCAAAGTATACCATCAATGCTTCCTGTAATCAACAGTTCATCATCCGAACTAAAAGCAAGACTAAAAATTATATCAAAAGTATTAGTAAAAACTGATTTAGCAAAATGACTATTAGTAAAATCGACATGATTTAAAGAACAGTTTTGTAAATTTGCTTGCAAAATTGTTAAATGAGAAAAATCTTGATTATTTATTTTTAGTAATATTTGAGAAAGTATATTTATTATATTTCCTGCAACATAGCCAGTAGAATATGGTGATTTCCCGCGAAAGTCATTAATAATATTTTGCAAATGTGCTTCAATTCGATTAGCGTTTCCTAATAATAATTGCAATTTTTCAATAATAGGTGTAAGCAAAAATCGGATTTGTATTTCTTGAATATAATCAGGTGCAGTTGCCTTAATTAGAGCATGACTTTGAAATAGTGATATTTGTTTACTGACAATTTCTTGAGAAACTCGCTCAGTAAAGTCCACAGTCACATATTCCATGATTGCAGGTTGTAGCGTAAAACTATTAGTATTTTTTTCAATTAGCGAACGACGATATAAAGATTCTAGTACTTCTATAATTTCATATTGGCTCAGTGGTGATAATAAATCTTCTTTTAGTAGTATTAACTCAATAGGCTCGCGGTTAATTGCTAACCAATAGACCAAAGATTTTTCTAAATCTGACAAGCGATTAAATTGTTGCTTGATAAGATTACGTACATCCCCAAAAATAGTTATCCCTTGAGATGCAAAATCAGATATTTTACCGTTAAACAAATCTAATACAGTAGTCGCAATTATTTTTAGATATAAAGGATTACCTCTATAATTAATAATTAATTTTTCTAAATCCGCATCCGTATTGACGGAAATACCTTTGGTATGAAAAATATTTTTAATTGCCGAAATATCTAAACCATTTAATTGTAAAGAACGAACAGGAAGTTGACTACCTTCCATTGCTGCAATTTCTTTTGGTTTTTCTCTGGAAGTAATTAACAAACAACTTTGATGAGAAGTTTCTCCAATTCTCTGAAATATTTCCCTGTAACCTTCATAGCCTTCAAGGTAATTACCTGCGTAATCACCACCATAAAAAATAGCCTCAAGGTTGTCAAATACTAACAAACAGCGTTTATTCTGTAAATACTCCAAAAGATAATTGATTCTTTGGGTAATATTTTTGGGTAAATCAGTTTCCTCACCGTTCGATAAAAATTGTACTATATTAGCCACTACTTCTAAAGCTGGTGGAGCATTACGCAACGAAAGCCAAAGCAAAAAATCAAAATCTTCAGTCAAATTTTGTACAATTTTAACTGACAAAGTAGTTTTACCAATACCACCAATACCAAAGAGTGTGATTAAACGACAACGGTCATCTACAATCCATCTCTTTAGTACATCTAACTCGCTATTACGACCGTAAAAAATAGAAACATCTGGAGCTTCACCCCAAGAAAGTCGATTTTGTCTTGGATAATTAACTTCTGGAGATTTTTCGCTTACTATATCTGGTTTTGTATAATCAGCTTTACAAAGTTCCAGAGCAAAAGTCCGAAAATAACGCTCTAAAGTACGTCTATCAACCCCTATTTCTCGATGTAATACCTTAGAAACTGTAGCAGGGTCTAGTTGGGTGAGTTCGCTTAAAGCTTCAATGGTATAAGGGATACCCAAATTTTGATGATTTTCCCAATCTTGTTGAACTTTTTGCAGTCGCTCCCATCCTTGATTTGTGAGAACTACTCCTCGCTTACCTCGTGCTTGTCCTGCCATGATGATAATCCATAATCTGGAAGTTATTGATTTTTCTGGATTTTTGAGGATTTTTACTCACTGTCCTAGAAACTAAATTTTTAGAGCTTACAAGTATTGCTAATTCAAGATTTAAGTCAGTTAAGGTATTCCTCTTTTCAGGCTAATTTGCTAACTTCCTGAACTTCCCTGGTTTTGATTTTTATCAGGTGTCATCATGCTTACAAGTGGGAAGTCGAAAACAACCATTACACAGCAAGTTGATTATTAACAAAAGCTAGAAAAAAAGCTGTATCACCTGTTGCGGTAAAGATTTTTTGAAGTAGAGCTGGAGTAGAGGTATTTATGACTAAAGTTAATGTTGATGTCGAAAATCTACCACTTTGGGTTCAGAACCGAGACATATTTCTCAAATATAATACTAACGTTCAGTGGAGATATGGTAAGCAGCCAGATTATACTCGTTCCAATGAAAATTTAGCAAAGGAGAGTAGACAAAATCATTCAGCAAATTCCCTGGAAGCACTTGTACAAAACTTAGTGCGAGCTTTTGATATTGAAGCAAATTTCAAAACTAATCCTACCGAGTGGCTATCTGTTGTTCAAGATAAATTTCGCATGAGTACTAACGCTGGTGTTAGTTACAAGTTGACTGATATAGTAGAGTCGGGTACTTATAAGCTATTAATTGGTAATACTCGACATTATAAAGCAGATGAAGAAAATTTTGAAACATCGACAAATCTTTTTCATTCTGCATTTCCTGATGGTTTTCTGTGGGAAGTATTAGAAGTTTATTCCGCACCACCAACTATTACTGTTAAATGGCGACATTGGGGACATTTTCGAGGTGCTTATAAAGATTTTGTTCCTACCGGAGAGACGATTGAAATTATTGGTATGAGTATTGTACAAGTTAGCGATGATTTAAAAATTCTCTCTTTGGAACACTATTATGACAACACAAAATTCTTAGATAAACTAACTTCTGGAGGCAAAATGCAAGCAGCGGATGGTATACAAAAATTAGGAGAAATTCAACAAGCTAATTCTTTACAACAAAAATTTTGGGGTTTTATTAAGCAATTTTGGCAACCTAGAGTCAAGCCAGTAAGAGATGGTTTTGCAGCTAGTAGATGTCCTCTTGCGGTTTTAATCAAGTCATAAATTATAAATTTTTACCCAGTTTAGAGATAAATCTGGCTAAAACTAAAAAAAAGGGAGCATCCCTAATTTGTAAATTTATAGGTTTTGTAGTACGGGCTTCCAGCCAGCTTCTGACACCAATAGGTCGCTTATGCGTCCCACTACAAATTATTTTTAAAAAATTGGGATGCTGCCAAAAAAAGCCTGGGTGATAAATTTCAACCAGGCTTAAATTTAATTCATACAATCAGCATTCATTTCCGTTTCTCGATATCAACTCTATGCAGTAGCTTCCCCAAGATTAACCTTAACAACTTTATTTTTTTCTTGTTCGGTCTTGGGTAGAGTTAGATTCAAAATACCATCCTTGTAATCTGCTTTAACGTTGGTATTTTGAATTCTCGAAGGTAGAGGGATTACTCTTTGGAACTTACCGTAGTAAAACTCACTTCTTGTTTTACCGTTATCTTCGGTTTTAGTTTCCGATTTACGTTCCGCAACTACTTTAACTACATTTTCGGTGACTTGGATATCCACGTCTTTAGCATCAACACCAGGGAGTTCTAGCTTCAGGTGTATAGCATCCTCTGTTTCATGCAGTTCAGCAGCTGGGGTCTTAAATGTTGAAGTTTGAAAATCTTCAAACAGTGAATCCAGTTGACGTTGGATTGTGGTTAATTCTTGCCAGGGGTTGTATCGTGCTAACATGTTACTCTTACCTTAATATGTGTAGGTTTGTAGGTTTGTTAATTATTTGTTCGATTTATCCTTGCTTGATTCCTATAGTAGTAATAATTGAAATTGCTGAAAATACGGTTATTCTCACTTAGTTATTGATGAATACCGAACAAAAAAATAAGAGATAATTAAAGGTGAGGATAACAGTAATAATTTTGGTACGGTTTTTTCTACTCAACAATTTTACTTTTAGAATATTTAATGAAATTACAAGCTAAGTTCAGAAAAATCCGCAATTATTTTTTAATCGCAATTCTGTCCGCTGTTATTGTGATTATTATAGGTGCTTTAACTCCTACTAAATGGTTTTTTGACACTAGCAAAAGTTGTGATGTTGATATCCGTGTAGTTAACGCTGGTTTACATAGCGATATTATAATTCCAGTAAAAACAAAAAACTTTGACTGGAATAAATATATTTCTTTAGAAGGTATTGGTACAGATATCAATCAAAAATATAGATATCTTAGCTTTGGTTGGGGTGAACGAAATTTTTATTTAAATACTCCTACTGTGGCAGATGTTAAAGTTAATACGGTTATTAAAGCTTTATTGTACCCAAATAATAGTGCTGTTATGCATGTTCAAGGTTTTAATGAATTACCTGATAAAAAGTATGTCGATGTTAAGTCTGTGCGTGTTAGTTATGACGATTATTTAAATTTGGCTAAATTTATTAAAAATACTTTTCAAACTGATAAAAATGGTCGTGTGAATAGAGTTGCTAATGGCTACCGTTCTTGGGGTGGTTTTTACGATGCTTTAGGAAGTTACTCAATTCTCAAAAATTGTAATAATTGGACGGCTGAGGCTCTAAAATTGGCGAATGTAAATACTCCTTTGTTGAGTACGCTTTCTGCTCCTATTATGTGGCATTTAAGAAGTCACTGTTAAAGGAAAAGTTTTGAGTTTTGAATTTGTAGAGACAGAACATGAAGCAGCTTTCAAACTCACGAAGTAAAAGCCGACGAGCAGGGAAACCCAACGCTAATGACCTCTTCTTTAAGCTAACTCGCAGCATACTCAGTAAACTGCCGCATAAACGGAGACTGAAAACCTAACACAATATCTTCTTTTGGAACTCCTGCTGTAACTAAATCCAAGGCAATATCATCTTCTGTCCCGTTCCACTGAAGCCAAATTTTTTCACCTTTAATATCTATGTGAAGGATGCAGCAATGTACCCAATTTTCACCTTCCCAGCCCACGTGAAGGATTTGGTAATGGTCACGTTCTTTATCAAAAATTTGCTCAACTTCAATATCACCATAAGCTGGTTTGTTTTTGCCATATTCCTGTAATATCTGTTGTACTAGTTGACGATATCGTGCTAATTTTTCCATTGAACTATTTCCTCTTTTTTAATATCATAAACAACTATTTTTATATGATTTTCTTCTACCATTTCCTTAGGGAAATCAAGCTGAAAAAATGTTTGGTAAGTCGTCAGAGGAACCGCTAAATATAAAATACGCTCGGCTTCTCGTCGCCTTAATGCACCTCTGTAATTAATAAATTGCCCTAATGCTGTATGAAATTCGGAAATAGCAGACGATTTTTCTAAAAAGCTTTTGACCTCTACGGCAATTTTTTCTCCTTCTCGTTCTGCTGCAATTATTTTTTCTGCTGCCAAATCAATCGACATATTCACGCCACCTACGCTAAATGATAGTGGGTCGTTAGTTATCCGCCAACCATCTTTTTGTAACGCTCTTTTGACAACCTCATGAAAGACATCTCTAGCAGACATAAGTATATATAATTATATTTTTTTCTTCCATGCCACTTCATTATATCGTTTATTTGCTTAAGAATTTACACCCAGAGTGAAAGTGCGGATACCTCATCCTGTACAGTCTTACATCTTTTTTACCTTTCCTGGAAATAATACTCAACAGGTACATCGGCTTAATACCAAAACAATGAGTGGGAGAGGCCAGCACTGCATCTGGCTTAACCGACGTAAGTGACTGGCGTTAGGCATCCCGAACCGCCCACTTGTACTTAATGAATTTGAAATTTGCTATGATTTATCGCATTACAATTTCACTGGTGGAGGTTTTGTCTTTTCTTTGTGGACTCGCAATTAATTCCCCTGGTGAAGTTGCTACGCTTCCCCATTCTCTGACTGCACTGTTAAGAAAAATTTCTTGTTGTTTGCGAAATGCCTCGAAGTTTCCACCAGAATTCATAATTGCAAACCAAACGGTTCCTTGATTTTTGGTTGGTAATGCTCCCGCTAAAGCACTAACATTATTTAAACTTCCTGATTTGACTACTGCTAATTGAGGTAGAGGACGGGGTGAAAGTATTCCTTTGTCTTCCCCAACAACAGCGAAAACATCTGCTATTGTCATATTATAAGGCTTTAGGTAATTTTCTATCGCTCTAAATAAAGCTGTTGCAGCACGGGGTGATATTTTGTTTTGCGGACTTAAGCCAGAACCGTTAACTAGTTGAATTTCTTTTGTCGGAACTCCCACTGTTTCTGCTGCTTTCTGAGCTACTACTTTTGCCCCACCGACGGAGTTTGCTAACATTTCTGCCATATAATTATTGCTATATTTATTCATTTTTTTCAGCAATTCGGCAATGGGGAAAGATGAGTGACGCACTAAAGGTTTAATATTATCGGGAGGTGCGTCCAAGGCTTTAACAGAACCACTTATTATTACTTGGGGTTTTGGTGTTCCTGGGGGTAAAGCGCGATGTAGGGTGGTTGCTTCTGCGTTCCAAGTTTTACTATTTAAGGCTGTTTTGAGTAATTTACCTGCTATTTCTGGGTTTGTTTTATAGTTCATATAAAATTTATCGACAATGACTAAATCACCAGCGACTTGCTTGATACCCATTTTATTTAAAACATTTCCCACAGCCATCGCTTCTTCCCATACAAAAAACGGGTCTTGGTCTCCTTGAAATACTAAGTCCCCTTGCAAAACACCGTCTTTAATTTCACCTGTTGTACCAATTTGTGTAATAAAACGATGTTCGGGACCGAAGGTTTGTAATGTCACAAGGGATGTGGCTACTTTGGTGATGGAAGCGGCTGGTAAGGGGACAGTACCTTGCTGATTTGCTAATAGTTTATCTTCTGATTGTATCCAAACTCCGTGGAATTGCTTAGCTCCCAGAGATTTAATGTATCGTGATGCTTGATTGTTGATTGTCGGGTCAGGATTTTCTGGGGCTACGGTTAAGGGTAAATTGGGTTTGGTTACTGTGGATGCAGCAGCTTGATTTTTGTTTTCGCTTCCAGAAATTGGGGTTGTCGATGTGGCTTGTGGTGCTTCTGTGGGGGAGCATCCACTCACGAGTGCTGACAAGACCAAAGGTAAAAGTGTGGTGAGGTTGAAATAAAATTTACGCGACTTGTACATTTTTTAAGGTTTTTAGTTGCGTTACACTGCGTGTACAGCGCTAAAGATACCACGCTTGGTAGCATGAAAACGAAAAATTGACAGAAATCCAGAATTAGAAAGCCTAAGCGGGCAGGCATAATTAAACGTAAAATTTAATTGCATTAGCGCTAACGCAATGAGCAATCGTCTGGCAAGGGACTTCCAAATAAAAAAAATCACCAATTTGGATTGTGGGATTGCATGAAATGCCGTCAATAGGGGCAGGCGTAAGAGGATGCCCACCCCACAAGATTAAAGAATTTATTTTTTGGAGTTCCCCAATGACAAATAATATTATATTTATTTACATCTATTTACTTACTACTTGAAAGAGGTTATTTAATTATCTCTTTGTTATTTTAATGTCAACGTGGATGTATAAAAAATGCTTTTTATTGTTAAGATTATACATCAATTAACTAATTAAAAACTATCAAATTTATAGAATTTTATTATATTAAATAGATGTAATATTTTGATGATTAATTATTCAAATAATATAAAATATTAAAAGTTAAATAAACCATCTACCAATAGACAAAAGTGAATGACTAGATTTATACATGACCAGTTTGCCAAAGAATATTTGGAAGAACTACTTAAGAGATATGGTGAATTTAAGGCATCAGAAAAAGTGCCATCAGAAGTCAGAGAAATCGATGCTTTATTTACTCCTTTCCCAGGAGAAGAAATCAATTTACAAACCTTAGGACTTTTAGGAAGATTTGCTTCTTTCCCAGCATTATTTGAACCATTTCGCAATGCAGCATCAGATGATGAAATTTGTAATTGTATATTGAAATTACTATGCGTCCGGGGTGCATTCCAACGAGATGCAAGAAGCAATAATGCCCGTATCCCAGAATCGGCACTACCGAAACTTTGGATTCTGACTCCGAGCGCATCCAAAAGGAAGTTATCAGATTTTGGTGCAACGGAAGCAGCGGATTGGGTATCTGGAGTATACTTGATGCCAAAAGCTTTACGAACAGCTATAGTTGTGATTCATCAGCTACCACGCACACCAGAAACCCTATGGTTAAGGGTTATTGGTAGAGGAAGAGTACAAAAACAAGCCATTGATGAGTTAGAAGCGTTACCATTAAGACATCCATATGCTTGGATAACGCTACAATTACTTTATGCTTTGCAACAAAGTTTAATAGTGGCTGACAATCCACCGTTCATATGACACGGAGTTAATTATGCGATTAGCACCACTTTTTCACCAGCAACAAGAACTGGCTAAACAAGAAGGAAGACAAGAAGGAATACAAGAAGGTATACAAGAGGGAAGACAAAAAGCAGAACAGCGGGAACAACTCCTAATTATACGTCAACTAAATCGCCGTATTGGAGAAATTGACCTGTTGTTGCTTGAGCGAGTCAGGGGATTATCTATTGATAAGTTGGAAGAATTGGGAGAAGCTTTGTTAGATTTTTCAGTCATCAGTGATTTAGAAACTTGGTTCGCACAACAAGAAGTATAAAAAATCAATTAATTTAATCTAAAAGGGGTGATTTCAGCACCTCTTTTTTATTTCATGTCAATATTCATGTCTAAAATAAAGCTTTTTTTGAAGACAAAATACATTGAATAACGAATTAAAAAATATCAATTATCTAGATATTTACTATATTAAATATTTGAAATAATATGATTATTAAGTCTAGAAATAATATAAAATGTTAATAACAAAATAAAACGAAATAGCAACATACAAAAGTGAATGACTAGATTTATACATGACCAGTTCGCCAAAGAATACTTGGAAAGATTACTCCAACGTTATGGCGAATTTAAATCATCGGAAAAAGTGCCATCGGAAGTCAGGGAAATCGATGTTTTATTTACTCCTTTTCCAGGAAAAGAAACAAATTTACAAACCTTAGGACTTTTAGGAAGATGTGCCTCCTCTCCATCAATATTTGAACCATTTCGCAATGCAGCTTCAGAAGAAGAGATTTGTAATTGTGTATTGAAATCACTATCTGTTCGGGGTGCATTGCAGCGAGAGGCAAGACGCAATGAAACTCGTATCTCAGAATCAGCACTGCCGAAACTTTGGATTCTGACTCCAAGTGCATCCAAAAGGAAGTTGTCAGACTTTGGTGCTGTAGAGTCAGCAGATTGGGTGCCCGGAGTATACTTAATGGCAAAATCTTTACGGACAGTCATAGTGGTGATTCATCAGCTACCACGCATACCAGAAACATTATGGCTGAGGGTTCTTGGTAGGGGAAAGGTGCAAAAGCAAGCCATTGATGAGTTAGAAGCGTTACCATTGAGACACCCATATGCAAAAGCAACGCTAGAATTACTCTATGCCTTGCAGCAGAGTTTAATAGTGGCCGACAATCCACCCAAAGATGATACGGAGTTAATTATGCGATTAGCACCACTTTTTCAACAAGAGCGGGAACGAGCTAAACAAGAAGGAATACTAAAAGGAAGACAACAAGAACGACAAGAAGCACAACAACGGGAACAATTCCTAGTTATACGTCGGGAACAACTCCTAATTATACGTCTACTAAATCGCCGTCTTGGTGAAATCGACTCGTCGTTGATTGAGCGAGTGAGGGGACTGTCGATTGAAAAGTTAGAAGATTTAGGAGAAGCTTTGTTAGATTTTTCTACCCTTGCTGATTTAGAAGCTTGGTTAGGGCAACAGGAAGTATAAAAAAAGTGAATTGATGAAATAAAAAAGAGGTGATTTAAACACTTCTTTTTTTATTTGAGAGTTCATTAAGACTTATCCACAATTTAGCTAATTTCAGTGTTTTTTCTCACTTGTGAGAAATACGGGTTAACTCGCACAGGCAACAGAAAATATATTTTGTATATGCTGCGTTCGCTTAAGTGATAACCTATAAGCAAAACTAATTAAGCAGAGTTTAGTTGAGATTTCATATTAATTGTATTGGACTTTGGACAAAATATGAGGACTGGTTCGCGTAAAATTTACGCGAACCAGTCCTACGTATTACCTGTATTTTTTAGCCTCTTCCATTAAATCTGCTGACCCTTGTATTAAAATATCTATAGCTCGTTGCAGCCCTTCTATTTTAGCTCTTGCCACTACTTGCTCCACAGCTTTTAAGTAAGTTCAACGTAATTTCCAAAGAATTATTTCGGAGATTGGCAAACCTGGGCATTCTCCCAAAACCCGAGGAAATTCGACCGGTCGGGCGGCAGGTCAAACTCAAACAAAACGAGTTAAGTGTCCTGTCATTAAGAAAGGACAAAAATCGAACAACCCACAACAGCAAGTTGCGTAGTTTTGCTTGAAATACGGTTGTTTTACTCAGTAGAATTCAAGACTGAGATAGAAAAGTTACATCTTTTTTTGGTTCGCGAATGATTTACGCGAACAATTCCTTTTTGTCCAAAGTCCAATATAAATGTAGAGACGCGATTAATCGCGTCTCTACCTTTTATTTAAAATATTTTTTCGAGTAAAGTCAGTACCATGAAGTTTGTTGTAGTGAGAAATCACCTCTTCTACAGAATAAGACTCACCGCCACTCTCAGCAATAGCACGCTGAAAATCTGCAACATCTCTTGCATCTTCCAATGCCTCCAAACGCTTTAAATCAGCATAACTGACAACAACTGCAACCACTTGTCCTTCTGACTCTATGACAATACGCTCTTTTCCATCTCCAACTAGAGCAAGAAGCTCTGAAAATTTTTCTTGTGCTTGATTCGCTTCTACTTTTGTCATTTTAATTTTTAGCTATAGTATAAGCAACTCATTATTATACTAAATAAATAAACTCAAGTAATAAAGTATTTAATCGTGAATCACTTAAGATTGCCATCTTACTATTATAATGAAAAAACTTTATGTTAAAAATACAACATATACTAATTAATTTATTGTGAATAATAAGTATAAATTTATATTATTTACAAAAAAAATTATGAATTATTAAAAATTACTAATAATATACTTTATTCGCTAAAAAATGTAATTATATCTATAGTAAAGACAATGGATGTAAAAAGTGAAAACAGACGCAATCTTTTCAGAAATATTTCAAGAATTCCCCAACTTTTTCTTTGAACTAATTGGAAAACTAGACGCTAACCCCAGTAACTATGAGTTTACATCACCAGAAATTAAACAAACAAGCTTTCGGTTGGATGGAGTATTTTCTCCCCTAGAAGAATTTCCAGAAGAAGCAATTTACTTCGCAGAAATCCAGTTTTATAAAGATGATGAATTCTACGACAGGTTTTTTACAAGTATTTTCCTTTATTTTAGCCAATACCAACCAACAAATCCAGACTGGTATGCAATAGCTATCTACGACAAGCGTAGCACAGAGAGAAACTTTCCCCCACGTTACCGAGCTTTACAACAACCTCATTTACGACGTTTTTATCTAGAAGACATTGGAGACATAGAGGATAATTCTTTAGGTCTAGGGATTATACGCTTAGTCGTAGAAAACAATAAACAAGCAACAGAATTTGCGAAACAGCTTATTGGCAAAGCCAGAGAGGAGTTAACAGACACGCTCATCCAGAAAAAAGTTGTAGAATTTATAGAGACAATCGTAGTCTACAAGTTCCCTAACCTAAGTCGAGAGGAAATAGAAACCATGCTAAATCTAAATTTACTTAAAGAAACCAGAGTTTATCAAGAAGCAAAAGCCGAAGGTAAAGAAGAAGGAAAATTAGAAAATAAGCTAGAAATTTTGCCAAAACTAGTCGAACGAGGACTTAGCATTCAAGAAATAGCTGAACTACTAGAATTAGATACAGAAACAATCAGAAAAGCTTTAGAATAGCAATTTAATTTTTGGTTCTATTAAAGACCCGGTTGTACTGCAAAGACTTTTCCCGATTACTTTACTCGATTCTTTCAAACTTTAGAAAAATAAGCATTCTGTGGATGTACCTCTGCTTCTAAACTGGGGTACATTCTCACGCAAAGCCGCAAAGACGCAAAGGAAGAAAATTTTTATTAGAAGCTGACTAAAAAATTTATAAACCCCCAAGTGGGGGCTTAATAAGTTTATGTTACTCTGTTATTGGTTGGTAAACTTGTCTTAATTCCTCCACTGTATTAACTGTTTTTAATACAGTTAAAATTGCTTCCAACTGTTGAACATCTAAAATTTGAGAAATTTCCTCAAATAGTTCTGCCTGCATTGTACTAAATTTCAATTGCAAGCCTAAATCAATCCCCTGCAATAAACCCTTACGAATGCCAATTTTTTCAACGCTCGTTACATATTTCATACGTTTAGACTCCTCAAAACTAGTGTATTCTTGCCAAAATTCTTTTTCTAAATTATCGGGCAAAGTCATCATCCAATCGATAAAGTAGAATAAATTAAGTATGTCTTGTTGCTAAAACCCTAAGTCATACAACCTTTTTACCAACACAAGTTTTTGTTGCTTGCGTTCAGTACGGTTGCTGGTGGTTGCTTTAGATAGTAGATGTGCCATAACTACTGTAGCAAAGGGATTTTTACTGGTTTCAAGTTCAGGTAGCCTTTGTTCGTAGTCTAGCAGTTTTATCACTGGAAATTGGAAATTCACACTGCAACGAAATACTTGTTTGCTATATTGCGACGGTCTCCAATTGATAGCACTATCACCCAAAACTGCCACAGATACAACAAACTTGTCATATTTATTGAAGATACGAGTGTTATAAATGTACAACCTTTTGGGAAATTCAGTTTCTTCTTGACTTTGAACTTCTATATGTATAAGTATCCAGTCTTCTTCTCCATTTAAACGATAAATCTTGACTAATTTATCAGCAAATCGTGTTCCAAGTTTTGCATCTCGTACTATTGCAAGAAGCAACGCTTGGAAGAAATACTTGAACTAGCAGAAAAAAATGAAGAATTATGTATTTTATTTAATGAGGTTGATAATTTTATGTTTGAAAAACTAAACCTCACAAATAACCACATAAACTAAAAGAAGATAAAGTAGTTAAGTTGACGTTTTGGTGATTATATACGAGGTAAATATGGGGTCGGAGGAAAAATCAATTCCCACAGGGACGCCAATATCCGAACTAGAAATAGATGCGGCGCTCGTCTACAATTTGTTGCAAGAACAGCACCCAGAACTCACACACCTACCGATTCATCTCGTTGATGCGGGTTGGGACAATACAATGTTTCGACTGGGTGAGCACTTGTCTGTTCGGCTCCCCCGTCGAAAAGTCGCTGCCACACTAATCGAAAATGAGCAAACTTGGCTTCCATTTTTGGCTGATAGGCTTCCTATCCCTGTTCCAACTCCTTACAGAATAGGCAAGCCAGCACGAGGTTACCCTTGGCGATGGAGTGTGTTACCTTGGCTGTCCGGTGTAGCTGCTGACCAACAGGAACCTCATGTAAATCAAGCAAAACTGTTCGCTTCATTTTTGCGATCACTGCACGTACCAGCGCCACTAAATGCGCCACTAAATCTGGTACGGGGTGTGCCGTTAAATCAGCGGGCAGCTTCTATCGAAGAACGTATGCAACGGCTTGAGAGGAAAACAAACCTAATTACTCCAGAGATAAAGAATACCTGGAATAAGGCTTTAAACGCGCCTATTGATGTTCAAGCTACATGGCTACATGGTGACCTTCACGCACGTAATGTTTTAGTTGAGAACGGTGTGATTGTCGGCATCATCGATTGGGGAGACATTACGTCAGGTGATATTGCAACAGACATTGCTTCGATATGGATGCTTTTTGGGGAGCAAAATGCACGCCAGCAAGCGATAGCAGAATATGCAAATATTTCTGATGCAACATTGCAACGTGCTAAAGGATGGGCGATAATTTTTGGTGTATTGCTACTGGACACGGGACTAGTTGATAACCCAAGACATGCGGTGATGGGAGAGAAAACATTACATCGTGTTTCAGAGGATTGGTAAACAAATAAAGCTGGCTTAATCTGATTCAAGCACACAAAATACCATCAGCGGTCTTACTACTTAACTATTGTTTTGCTAGAAATTGAAGCATTACTTTCACTACAGCATCTGCCGACTCAACTAACAAACCATGACCAGAGCATTCAATAACGACAAGTTCGGCATTAGGAATACCATCAACAAGTTGCTTAGAAAACGCTAAAGAAGTAAGAATATCTTCCTTACCAACTACAACTAATGTTGGACAAACAATATTTCTGATACGGTCACTTGTATCGTTGTTAAGAATAGCTCGACTTTGATGATAAATTACGTGGGGTGTTGGTAAAAATGGGTAGTATTCAATAATAGTAATAATTTCCTCAATGCGTCCATCCGAGTAAAAATATTCAGTATACATCCAGGGTAGCAAGGTTTTTTGATAAGTTATTGCTTCTAAATGATTAGATAAGTTACCAAACATTTCAATTAGCGAATTAAACTTAGCATTACCTTTTGCCCAAGATGAAAGCAATATCAAACTTTTGACTATTTCAGGGTTGGAGATAGCTAATTCTTGGGCAATCTGTCCACCCATTGAATGACCCGCTACATGTACTTTGGTAATTCCCAAATAATTCAATAGTGCTGCAGTATCATCCGCCATTTGTTTAATACTATATGGACTATCCGGCGCCGAACTTTTTCCTACTCCTCGGTTATCTAATCGAATCACTTGGTATTTATTTACAAGTGCTGGCACAACAGCCGACCAGTAGGAGCTATCACAATCAAATCCAGCAATTAATACTAAAGGTGTACCCGTTCCTTTAATGTCGTAAAACAAATCAATCCCATTGACATGAATTTTTGGCATAATTTATACCTGCTTTTCACAACATGCGCTCAGCATCCGTTGCCTATATAATTGAGATAGTAGTAAATATTTATTTTATAATCATGCAGTTAAGTTTACTATGTATTATCGTAGCCCCCCTCCCCACGTGCCTACCGTGTACACAGAAGTCTTAAAATAATCCTAAAGTTTCCTGAAAAACCCCTTCACTGAAGTGAGGGGGTTTATTGAATTTGTGTGTACGCGGTAGCCCTGCGCGCAATTCGTGGTGTTGGGGGTGGGGTTCCCTTTGTAGGAATGAGTCATACACAAAACTTACCTACAGAACCCACAAATAACTCATCCGTTACATCCGTAAAGCATCAGTCGCCAAATTATTGAGTTACAACAGATACTTAGTACTAAAAAACCAAATGTAAGTACGAAAAATGAATCTCAACCTTTGAAGCTATATAACAGTATTGAGAAAACTTGATTTTTATGGCTGAGCACAGCTCAATGCTATTTATAAATCAATTTTTAGTACCTAACTTTGGAGCACTGCTTTTTATTATTATGCCAACCAAAAAAGAAAAAGGATGCGGATGCGGATGTGCGAGTATTCCATTCTCTGTAATTATACTCATCTTAGGCGGTGCTTATTGGTGGTTTATTCACTTAGATAATCTCAACAAAATCATCCAACTCTTGCCTAATATCCAACAAATAGCCACTCCCATTTTGTCCCCAGCTCCCAACAAACCCGAACCTATTGCGACCCTTCCCCAAACGCAAACAGTCCCAACTCCCATACCAACATCCACACTATCACCCACACCAATATCCACAGTAACACCCACCCCAACACCAACACCCGTAACACCCCAAAAATTACCATTACCTCAAACTCCTTGGGAGAAAAAAGCAATTAGAGGAATTTATTTAAGCCGATATCAAATTACTAATAACGCAGACGAACAAACAATCCGACAACGAGTTCGTTATTACCGTTCTCAAGGAATTAATACTATTATTCACGGAGTTTGGGGTAATGCTTGCACAATGTACAATAGTGAAGTTATGCAGCAAACATTAGGATACAAAAGTTGTCCCAATCAGTTTCAAGACCAATGGCTAAATTGGTTAATCGACGAAGCACATAAACAGGGGATGCAAGTTCACGCTTATTTTGAGAAAGGCATTAAAATAGATAAAAATAGTCCCATATTTGACATGGCTATTTCTAAAAAATGGATTGTGCCTGGAGTAGATAAAACCTACCCTGGAGTTGACCACTATGTCCTAGATGTAGAAGTTCCAGAAGTTGCTAACTTATTCAAAAAAATCTTAGTAGAATTTGTTCAAAAATATCCAACCATCGACGCAGTTCAGTGGGATGACTATTTAGGTTATCATGCCGAATTACCCGGTAAAGTTGACCGCACAGCCCGTTTGACTAATTTTTTGCAGCAAATGATAGCTGATATGAAAAAGGCTAACCCGAAAGTTAGTTTTGACATTTGTCATCACAATCCTTATTGGGCTAAGCGCTATTTTGCAGCAGACTGGGAAAAATGGAAAGTTGACCGAGTATTTATACAAGCTTATAACGAAGCCAATTTTAAACAAGAATTAAATTATGCTGAACAATACGCTGGAGTCGCCATTACAGATTACCAGTTTCATCACTTAAAAGAACTAACTGATAACACCAAAATCAAGGGTGTTTTAATTTTCCCCTTTACAGGAAAACCAGAAGAAACCGCAGCTAAAGTGAAAAACTTTACTCAAACTAGTAACTAAATAAATTAAATAACTATGATTATTTGGTAATGCACTCAATCATATCCTTTGTATTTAGTTTGATAGAGTGCTTTATCTGTTACATCCGTTAAAATCCGTTGTTAATATTTACTAGGTTTGCCATTCTTATACTGTCCACTCAAAAAATAAGTGAGTGACGCAATCACCAAAGCAACACTCGCACCAAAAGGTAAAAAATTAGCTTCACCATCCCAAGTTACAGCTCTACCTAAAAACAATACACTTAGTACTACTACAATTACGCTAAGTAACTTGCTTTTTAAATCATCTATATTATGAATTTCCAACCATGCAGGTATATTAAGTCGGTCGTCAATAAATAATTCGTAAAGCCCTAATGCAGTAATATAAAAAAAAGTTGATAGCAAAAAGAAGTCAATTACCTCAACTAGCGATACAACTAAATTTTTTCCACCTTTACTAGAAAAAGCACCATCGTGTACTAAGTCCACAATCGCGTGACCTGTTTGAACAACACCGTAAATTAAAACCGTAATCGAAGCGATAAATGAACAAATAACCGCTAAGAGAATTAATTTTTTACTACTAGCTAGAATTTTGTGTATCATAAATACTCACCCTTATTAGACAACACCAGATAACACCAGACACCAGAGGATAACAGCGAACTCAGCCAATTTCACCAGAATGACCTAACTTGACTTTAGCTGAATTTGCGTCCATTAAAATCGCTTTTATCTGTAATGTCAAAAAATAGTAAATTTACATACACTACCCACAGATAACCCATCTGTTACATCCTCTACCAACCAATTACCAATTACCCATTACCCATTACCAATTACCCATTACCAATTACCCATTACCCATTACCCATTACCAATTACCCATTACCCGTTTATCTTCAAATATTGCGGAGGAACATTATCTACCAACCACACACCATTGTCTGAACAGTAAAAAACATACCCATCCTCATACATTTTTACTGCATCAACAATAAATACCAAAGGCTTACCATGTCTAGCACCCACATTTGTCGCAGTCTCTATATTTTCTGACAAATGCACGTGATGACGCGACATTTTCAAAAGTCCTGTTTCCAATATTGACTCAACATATTGACGTCCCGTTCCGTGATAAAGTATAGAAGGAGGAAGTCTCGGTTCCAATTGTAAATCAACTTCTACGCTATGTCCTTGATTCGCACGAATTAATTGACCAGTAGAATCAAAAGAAAAGCGTTTTTTATCATTATTAGCCACAACAAAATCTAATTCCTCACGACTAATAGCAAAACCATTTTTATTACAAGCAGCTAATAATTTATCAACCTCCACCCAACCCCCAACCTGAAGCACAAGAGCAATTCTCTCAGGACTATGGCGTAAGTGTTTACTTAAATATTTACTAACTTTAACTACACGATTATTCATGGCAACGGACTTTGCAACGGATGACTAACGGATGTAACGGATGTTTTATCTGTGGGATTCACAAGTTGATTATTCAATTATATATTGAATTCACAAATAAGCTATCCGCTACATCCGTTCAACATCCGTTACTAGACTTTAAATATTCGTCTAACTGTTTCAACAAAGGGTCAATAGTTTTAATTTGAATTAGATGTGGTGGTTGCCAATCAACCCATTTATAACCACTATGTTCTGTCAGTTTAATTTCCACATCATGCTTTAACCAACCTAAAAATATAATCACACTTTTTTCGACCAATTGTTTACCAAAACGTTTATAACGTGTATGATAAGTCTCAACAAATCTAAATCTTACATCTACTTCTAAATCGCTCGCTAAAATACCAGTTTCTTCCTGTAATTCTCGCAAAGCGCAACTCAGTTCGTCTTCATTCCCCTCGACATGTCCTTTCGGCAAGTCATAGCGATTTGGTTTTTCCATTAACAAGAAACTGAGTTTTGGTGTATTTCGCAACACAATTACACCACAAGATTTAGCTTGTTGCATAATAATAATTAATTATAAATATTCAATTGATTTCTCCAATAAATCGTAACATAGGGATTGGTTGACTGATGACTGTTGACTGTTGACTGTTGACTGATGAATGTTGACTGATGACTGATGACGGGTGTTTTGTGAGCGACAAAGACGTTTTTAGGGTAGGTATTAAAAAATGCAACAGTCAACCTTCAGCAGTCAACCGTCAACTGTCAACAGTCAACCGTCAACTGTCAACCGTCACCAATTACAAATTTTCAATTTCCACGGGTGTTATATCATCCGCAACTTCAAATCCAAAAACCCGTGAGTAAAAATATAGTTCCCCTTCCAACGAGCGTTTAATATTTTCTGCTTTACGGAAACCATGTTGTTCCCCTTCAAAAGGAACATAAGCCACTGGTAAACCCTTTTTCCGCAATGCTTCTACCATAGTTTCCGCTTGGTTCGGTGGAACAATTTTGTCTTCCAGTCCCTGAAAGAATATCAACGGACAAGTCAGACGGTCTGTAAAATAAATTGGCGATCGCTCTTTATAAATCTCTTGTTTTTCTGGGTAGGGTCCAACCAGTCCATCCAAGTACCGGGATTCAAATTTGTGGGTATCCTTTGCTAGAGCTTCCAAATCGCTGACACCATAGTGACTTGCTCCGGCTTTGAATGTATCTGTAAATACCAAAGCGCACAAAGTTGTATAACCACCAGCAGAACCACCAGAAATTGCTAAGCGATTACCATCAACTAATCCCTCGTCTGCACAAAAAAGCGCTCCGTTGACGCAATCTTCTACATCCGCAATTCCCCATTGACCATTTAGTTTTCTGCGATACTCAGTGCCATAACCAGTGCTACCACGATAGTTTACGTCGAGAACTGCAAAACCCCGACTTGTCCAAAATTGAATCCCGTAATCTAAACCAGTATGAGCAGCAGCAGTGGGACCACCGTGACTGTTGACTATTAAAGGAGTATTTTCACCAGGTGTGCCTGAGTAGTCTTTATTTGCTGGTGGATACAATAAAGCGTAAGCGTTTTTGTCGTCCTCGGTGGGAAACTTCAGGGGTATAGGATAAGAGTAATACCCATCTTCTATTGTGACTTCGCTGGAACGACGAAGTTCTGTGATTTTTTTTGTTGTTAAGTCCAAACAGACAATCGCAGAACGTTTGGATGGAGAAGCACCATTAAATATCACTTTCCCTGGTGCAACTTTTAGGGAATTTATTTCCGTATATGGTACATCTATTTCTTTGATTTGACCTGTAGCAATATCGATACTCGCTAAATGCCAATAAATTTCTGAAAAATAGCTGCAAATTATCTGCTGTGGTGACTCAAAACCATAAGTAGACATTCCTAACAACCATTGCGGTTTACCAAATTCCGTTTTCTGCTTTGTTACAGCTTCGATACTATCATTATTCCAGCGATAAATATTCCACCAACCAGTGCGGTCGGAGATAAAATATAAAATGCCATCGGGTGACCATTCTGGCTGAAAAATAGACTCGTCTACAGCACCCGCTATTTTAACTTGGTTACGAATCGAACCATCTTCTTGTATATCTCCCAGCCATAATTCTGTACCATCCCAAGGCATATTTGGGTGGTTCCAAGTCAACCAAGCTAAGCGAGAACCATCGGGACTTAAACGAGGAGAAGTATAAAAGTCATTTCCAGAAACCAGAATTTCACGGTTACCATCCAGACTCAAACTGATGAGCGTGTTAGTTGGTTGAGAGTCAGTAACTGTATGGTCTTCACATACACATATTATCCGTTGACGCTGACGGTCAAAAATTCCATCCCCATAACGGAAAGCTACTTCCGGGGTGATAGGTTGAGGTTCGTTTCCTGCTGTTTGAGAATAAAGACGTTGGTCGGCAAAGTTAGAAAAATAAACAGTTCCATCAACCACAAAATAGGAACCACCACCATACTCATGTACGCGAGTACGTGCATTAAAAGGAACTGGCGTAATATCTACAATACCATTAATATTTTGTCGGACAATTACGTTACGACCTTTTTCGGAAGGTCGTGATTCGCTCCAGTAAATATCTGAACCATCTAGAAAAATTTGCCCTAGTCCAATAGTACTGGAAGTTATTAAATCTGCTGTGATAGGAGATTTCCAAGACCCAAACGGTGCTTGTTTTCGTGTCATCACCCTGTTCCTATTTTTTGTTTAACCCATTTATTTAACCAAAATTCTATAGCAATATAATATAAATGAATCCGTGAGTCTAAAAATAGGTTTTGTCATCAAAAGCTAGATTTAGAGTAAAGTACTGACAACGATTATTTAGTAAAAAAATACTATACACAGCATGATTAACATTTGTTAGTTATGACAGATATTTAACTGTCACTAGGAAGATATTTTGAACGCAATCAATCAGGTATTAATCAAAAATAGCCAAGACTCACATCCTGGCTATCTTTGATATTATTAGTTATTAGTACGAAATTGGGATGCTTCCCTTATAATTAAAATAAATGATTGATTTACATAAGTAAAATGCTTATATAAATTAAACATCACCACAATATTTTTTAGCAATTACTCGGTTGTTGTTATACACAATAACCTTTCCATAACCTTGGTCTTGAATAGCAACATAGCGGTAAGTGCCATTTGTAAAGCTGTAATAAGTATCTCCTTTGAGGTCGCGTCTAACTGTACCATTGTTGAGTACTAAATCAGGACGACGCATATTAGTAGGAATATTATAAGCTTCGTAACGGAATGTTCCGTTTCTTAAGCGTCTAACTTGAACAATTAAACCTTCTGCACTACAAGAAAATAAATTTCTGGAAGCTAAAGCAGGAGAAGGAGCAACAGATGCTACAGTCACGATTGACGCAGCACCACAAACTGTAGCCAAAATCGCGGAGATAGATTTTTGTGCTTTTTTGTTCAAGCTATTCATTTTAGTGATTCCTTAGTTTAAATAATCTTTACAGCCAAATTTAACTAGCGGTTTCTTGACTTCAATGGTAGAGCTTGGAAACCGCTCTACAGGTTATTAGGTATGAAAAAATAGTTTATGCAGCTCGCTTATTTTGAAAGGCTACAAATTTACATGCAGACCTAACCCCCCTACCCCCCTTCCCTACCTACCGTGTACACACATCTGTCATTGCGTTCACGGAGTGTTCCCGCCATAGGGTGTTTATAAATAAAATATTAAGCGCTATGTATATTACAGTCCAGCATATTACAAGCCAGCCAGCCAGCCAGCCAGTGACTAAAGTCACTGTCTAAAAGCTAAAGTCCTCTGAAGAGGACTAAGAAGAAATAAGATTTTTAGGAGTACTTTAAATTGTGTAAAATACTTGTTTGGATGTATTATTCAGTCCTCTTTCAGAGGACTTCAGCTTTTAGACAGTGACTTTAGTCACTGGCTGGTTTATGATATGCATGGTACTTAACATTTTATTTATAAACACCCTCTAAGAGGGAACACTCCGTGAACGCAATGACAGGTAATTTGATTTGTGTGTACACGGTAGCCATTCCTACTAGGGAAGGGGGGAATAAAATATTGGATGCAGAAGATAGCTAAATTACAAAAGTTTACCGATTTGCGCTAAATCAACATTTCCACCGCTAATAATAACGCCAATTTTCATCCCCGGAGACTTTACAACTCCTTCCAATAAAGCCGTTGCAGCTAAAACACCCGTCGGTTCAACAACAATTTTCAACCTTTCCCACAAAAAGAACATAGTTTTGATAAGTGCTTCTTCCGAAACAGTCACCATATCATCGACATAATTAAGCACCAGGGGAAAAGTTAACTGACCAAGAGAAGGAGTACGAGCACCATCTGCGATAGTATCAGGATTAGTTACAGTTTGTAGAGTTTTGCTATAAAAAGAACGAGTTGCATCATCCCCCCGTTCTGGTTCAACTCCAATAACTTTACAATTAGGAAGCGCTGCTTTTGTTGCAATTGCACAGCCAGAAATTAACCCACCACCTCCACAGCACACTAATAATAAATCCAGATGACCCACCTCTTCGACCAATTCTTTCGCAACCGTTCCTTGTCCCGCAATAATATGAGGATGGTCATAAGGGGGAATTACCATTAAACCTCGTTCTTGGGCTAAGCTTCGAGTTAACTCTTCCCGATTAGTTGTTTGACGATTATAAAAAATCACCTCACCACCATAACCTAACGTCGCAGTTCTCTTGACTGTAGGAGCATCATCAGGCATAACAATAGTAGTGGGAATCTTTAATAAATTTCCCGCAAAAGCAATAGCTTGAGCATGATTTCCGGAAGAAAAAGTAATTACCCCTTTTTGTCTCTGTGCTTCCGATAACTGTGATAATGCATTATAAGCACCGCGAAATTTAAAAGAACCTGTACATTGAAAATTCTCGCACTTAAAAAACACCTGAGAATTTGTGCGTTCGTTAATTAATCTAGATGTGAGTACAGGAGTACGGTGTGCAATACCAAAAAGACGATTTGCAGCAGATTGCACATCATTTATTGTAACGGAATTATTATTAGACATTGGTAATTGGTAATTGGTAATTGGTAATTGGTAATTGGTAATTGGTAATTGGTGATTGGTAATTGGTAATTGGTAATTGGTAATTGGTAATTGGTAATTGGAGCTTTCAAGATAAAATTATTAAATATTCTTAGATAAATTTGATATTATTCCAATCTGCAACAGGTTGATATCCAATTTCTCTATAAATATGATTAGAAGTTGGATTAGCCAAATTCGTAAACAAAAAGCAATATTTATTTCCTTGGTCGAGTAAAGTTTGACTCAAATTAGCAACACAGCTACTAGCATAACCCTTTTGACGATATTCTGGTGGAGTAAAAACAGGCCCGATTAATGCACCATTTGGAGTTGAAACTTTCGCACAAGCCATCGATACAGGTACTTGATTTTGCCAAATATAAAAATTTTTCTGCTGCAAATAATTATCTACAAAATGCTCGTTAAATCTATCTGCCGAACCTGCAGCTTCAATACCAAATGCTTCACACCATTGTACAAGCAAATCACGGTCACTTTGTGTTGCTAGGCGTAAATATCCGTTAGACTGAGCAATAGGTTGCACTTTATCTAAAGAATGAATCCGCATTTCCATTTCCACCTGGTAAGATTGATTAGCGATTATTTGCCAAGTTTCAGCAAAAATTTGCCCTTCTCTCGTAAAGCTGTTAACACCAGGTAATAATTCATCAAGAGAGTACAAATCCTTAACAAATAACTCCACAGCCTGAAAATCTTGTATCTTTGACAATAATAACGGAAAAGAAGGGGTTCTAATTGCCACTGCTATTATGTTCCCATTATTGTCAACTGTGGCTAAGTAGGGTTTGCAATTATACCTCTCAGGATTATGAACCAAGGTATTGATTACACCAAACAGCAAGCAATGGTCGGATTCATGGCTCAACAAGTAGTCTTTTACTCGGTCATAGAATTGACTTGCATCTGTAAATTTATGTAGTTGCATAATGTAGTCACATAATAAAAATAAGGTTTGCAAAGCGGTTCTTTTTTTATTATGTCGAAATAGAGATTAAATTTTTGTTGAGGTATTTTTTCAAGAAAGGAATAAACATCGGTAGAGCAACTATTCTGCATATCAAAACAGCCACAGCGACCCAAAACACACCCGATTTTACAGCTACCAATATAGAAAATGTAAATAAGACAGTGAAAATCATATCCAAATAAAACGTAATATGAGTTTTATCTAAGGAATTCAGCAGAACAGAAAAAGACCACCAATACGCATTAGGTATAACAGACAAACAGGTCATCAGAAGTATGGGAATTGCTGGTATCCACTTTGGTCCAAAAATAACTGGCACATAAAATTGAGCTAAAACAGCTTGCAAAATAATAATAGGAGCAAAAACTAAAGTGATAATTTTTAAGCTTTGCATATACCGATGCTTAAATTCTTTATAGTTATGACGTACAGCACAAAGATGAGGAAACAAAGCGGAGAAAAACGAGGTTAAAATATTTAAACTAATACTAAATCCTGCATTAAAAGCAAAATAATATAATCCTAAAGCTTCAATTCCCAAAAAATGTCCAACTATTAAATAATCTATATTCCCCCTAACCCTGCTGAGAATCTCCACTCCCAACATATTTTTACCAAACTTAATAACTTCTTGCCACCTTTCGATATTAAAATTCTGAGGAGGTCGCCAAGAATGTTTCAGATAAGAGATAATAATTGGTACAGGGCTTGTTAATACAATCGGTAAAACCACAGCCCAAATACCCAACCCTAATAAAGCAAAACTTACCGTAAGAATATTAACTAAAGTCGATTGAACTGCGTTGGACAATGCTGTAATGCTCAAACGATTTTCTCGTTGAATCATTGCAGATTGTACAATAAAAAGAGGAATCGTTAGGTAAGTAGTCGCAATAACACAAATAGGTAAAATTAACTGATTATTATGATAAAATATAGAAACAGGAAAAGCTGCTAGACATTGAATAATAAAAAGCAAACCACATAAAATCCAATTTAACCAATAAGAAGTATTACATATAATCTCAACATCTTTCTCATCAGCTTGAATAATTTTCGCTCCAATACCACCTTTAAGAGTGAAAACATTCGCAAAATCAAAAACTGTGAAAATTATCGCTAATATACCATAGTCCCCAGGACTAAACATACGAGCAAGAACAACAGTACTTCCTAAACGAAAAATACGGTTTAGTAACTCAGCACCAGTCAACCACCCAATATTTCTAATAAATTGACCCGATAATATACGTTTTAACTTATTTATTATCATTTGACTTTTTCAGTTTGAAAACGACTATTTTTGACAAACTTGATAAATTGAAGCAAAGAATTAGCAATATTAGCAGGCAAAATAACTTTCAAAAAATATTTTATTATTAACCGGAGAGTATCTTTCTTTAACAAAATTTGTGGATACAACAAAACAGCCTTAAAAAGATATTGTCCAGCTGGAAGAATTTGATTAATCTCATGACTATACTTTAAAGACTTATCAACACAATAGACATTAAATATACTCAAACTATGATTTTTTAAATATTGTAGTTCCTTAGGAGCTAATCTAAAAAATCTTTCCAGCATGTTAGAACCGACAATATTCATTTCTTTAACTTTGCTGGGAGAATTTGAACTTGAATTTGAATGTTGACGGTAAAAAAATTGATATTTTTGCACTACAACATATTGCCATTTTGCAGCTAAGCGTAAATAAAACTCCCAATCTTCACCTAATCTAATATTAGGGTCAAACCCACCCACAGATACTAATGCTTGCTTAGTAATTAAAGGATTAGAAGCGCTCTGCAAAAAGTTTGTTAGCAATAAATCAGCATAAACATTTCCTTCATATAATATACGACTACCTGCATATGCAGGTTTCCCTTCTTCATCAATAAAATAAATCCAACTGTAAGCAACACCAGCTTCTGGATTTTTTTGTAATGCTTCCAACTGTAACTCTAATTTATCTGAAGCCCACAAATCATCAGCATCCAAAAAAGCAATATACTCACCAGATGCTTGAGAAATTCCACGATTACGAGCAACAGAAACACCTCCTTGTTCATAATCAAAAACTTTCAATCTTTCATCATCTATACTCCTAACTACTTCTAATGTTCTATCGCAAGACCCATCATTAACAACAATCAACTCCCAATCGGAAAATGTTTGTTTTTGAACAGACTCAATAGTTTCCCGAATAGTTAGCTCTGCATTATAAGCAGGAACAATCACAGAAATTTTCGGCATAGTTTGATATTATTTACATTAGTAGATGTATATTTTGACTTAAAACCCCTGAATTTCAATCCCCTCTCAGCTTTGAAGAGGAGTTCTTTTCGCAAAACCTTGAAAACCTCTACGTAAAATATAAATCCAATTTACAACCTTACTATAAGATTGAGGACCAAATAAACGTACTAATGCAATAGCAAAATTTAAACGTAGATAACTTCTCGATAAACATGACTTAGGATTATGAGCATAAGCTTGCTGACAAAAATATATAGCTTGCTTATAATCCATACTTTCAATCGCTCTCCAAGCAACATAAAGATATATAGAACCATAACTACGATTTCTTAAATATAAAAACTCAGTAGGAGCATCAGCAAACCCTCTCTCAATTACAGTCCGACAAGTTTCCAGCATCACCGCTGACTTTTTAGAAGAATTACTAGCGTGCTGTCTATAACGAATTAAAGGCTCTTTTATCACTTTAAATGAAAATTTCTTAGCAATACGTAGCCACATATCCCAATCATCAGAGGGAGTTACAGCTTCGTAAAATAAACCCAACTCATCAAAACAGCGACGACGAATTAAAGGTGTACTACCACAACCAACTATATTGAATTCAGTCAAATCTTGCCAAACATCACCCTCAGCATGAGATGTAATTACCCTACCCGTAGACCTCCCATCTTTGTCAGCTAAAGCAGTCCAAGTATAAACCAAACCAACCTCAGAACTTTCATCCAAACTACGCACTTGCTTCTCTAACTTAGTTGGTTCCCAAAGGTCATCAGCATCCAAAAAAGCGATATATTCTCCTTTTGCATGAATCACACCAGTATTACGAGCACCAGCTAAACCCTTATTTTCCTGAGAAACCATTCTGACTCGTTTATCAGTTTCACTTACCCCCAAAACCCATTCCGAAGTATTGTCAGTACTACCATCATTCACAACCAAAACTTCAAAATCAGTAAAAGACTGTCCTAACGCAGTCTCCATTGTCTCCGGGAGATAACCCATCGAATTATAAGCAGGAATAACCACAGTAACTTTTGGCATAATCACCAAACACCCCAATATTATTTACTATTCTATTCATCGTTTTAATTTCTAAAAATAATAATACCATTATTCATCGTATCCCTAAATCGTCTCTAAAAATTATCAATTCGATTCTTTCTTCTTTGCGGCTTTGCGGCTCTGCGTGAGACTATTTATTCTGTATTTGTAAATATTAAGCTAACTTACCTCCCGAACCTTCCTTCATCCCAATCCCCATAATCAATAAACCCGGCCATAGCAAATAAGAAAAATACTCCAAATTATCAGCAAAAGAACAGATAAAAAGAACCAAAAAAATCTTCAAACCTAACCTAGCCTGCCGAGAATCCTGAGCCTTAATTATCAAATCAACAAAAGTCCATAAAACAGCAATACTTAAAGCCACAAATCCAATCAAACCATTAGAGTATAAAGCACCAATCCAAGTATGATGAGTACCCAAAGGTAGATTATAGATATATGCCGGCTTCTCATCTCTAATACCAAAACCCCAAATAGGAGCTTCATCCCACCAACGTTGTAACGACATCCGATATATAGTATGTCTAGTTTCCGAAGAACCAGCACGAGCTTTATCAAATGTTTCCCTAAAAGCATTTACAGTATCCATTGCCGCAGGTAAAAATATCGCAGCCAAAAAGCTAGAAAAAGCAGTACAATAATGTACCCAAGGACGATATAAATTAGTTAATATCCACACAATTAACATCACAGACGGTAAACACAACGACGCAGCTCTCGATTGCGAAAAAACAATCAGAAAAATACCCGTAAACATCCCAATAAATCGCCATAATTTACTTTTTTCTTCCTGGGATGTAAAAAAGTAAATATTTCCCAGCAAAGCCAAGAAAGTTGGCCAAACAGCAAACAACCTGAGTCGTTCTTGTACACCATGAAAAACTTGCACATTAAACTGAAGAATATCCCCCCCCAAACCTTTTAAAGGAGAAACATAAAGAATATTGGGGATTTTGAGAACACCAGCGATAGTACCAATTAGTATCACCACCAAACTTTGTAAGCAGAGAATACAAATACCCCGATAAATTAATTTAGGTCGGATATTTAAATGTCCCGCTAAAGGGAAGAATGCTAATAACCCCCAAGTCCGATACCACTCGACCAAAGTTTTAGCAGTTTTTTCCAACCCCAAATCAAAATTAATATGAGAAACAACAACAGTAAAAGCAATTACTAGCATGGAAATTACCCACACCCAAGCTGTTGGAGATATCTTTATTTTTTCATCCTCATTAGTTGCGTCTGTTTGATTCCACCATTTCCAAAACAAATAAATTGTTAAAACAAACGCTAATAATGATGCAACATAAAGCTGTGCTCCTAAATAATAAACCGGGTAAGTTCCAAGAAGATAATACCAAACTAAAGTTTCCGGAAGGTTTTCTGGCTTAATTTCTGGTTTAATCTTACTCATGATTACTCACTAATTTTTCGGTAGTGGAGTCTTACTTTTACGACGTTTATGTATATAATGACCGCTACCGTTATTACTACTGCTACTACCATTCGTAACTGGAATTGTGTTAGCTTGTTTAAATTTGCGGTTGCGTATTAGTTGAGCAATCAATCCTGTTGTGAGGAAAAAAGAACATACTCCCGAACCTAACATTACTAATATCGGTTTAGGACCATCTGCTTCCTTCGCTAAACTTGGTGGAGTAACGATACTAATTCGTGGATAAGATGTAGAAACATCCGACCTACTTAAATTCAATTTAGTTGAATTAGATGAGAAAACAGCTTCCGCAATTTTGACATCTCGCTCTAAACTTCCCAATTTTGACCCCTGTTGGGACAATATATTTAATCTACTTTCCAATTGTGCGATTTGCTTTTCCAACTCTTGAGCTTGAGCTTGTACTCCCTGCTGTTTTACCTGAAGCGAAATCAATTCTTGAAACAAATTTGTCCGTTGTGAAGACAACTCTGCTGAACCACTACCATTAACAACTATTTGTTTTAATGTAATGCTGGAAACAGGACGACCCAAAAGTGACTGTCCTTGTCGTAAAAGTTGAACATAAGATGCTTGTTGCTCTTCTTGTTTTGTAATAAAGATGGGATTAGTTGGCAACAATTTAGCACTTAAATTTGATAGCTCAGAGCTTTTTTGGCTGAAATTTACTAAATATTGTTGAAATACTCTATCTGACTGTAGAGTTAAAGCATCAGCAGCTTCTTGGGGAGATAAACCTAAATTTCTGGATAACTGCTCTACTTTTGCAGTTGTTTGTTTTAACTCCGCAACAGTTTCCGCTCTTTGACGACGCAAACCTTCCAAGTTTGTTGATAACTCACGTAATTGACTTTCCGAACTTAAAGGTGACCTGACTTTAAAATTAAACAGTTGTTGCTTTGCTGCTTGTAATTTTTTCTCATCACCTTTAATAGCAGTTTCCAAATTCTCGTCTTGCTGAGAAGTTTCTTGGAGTCTGAGTTTATTTAACGTCCTCTGCAAAACTATATTTACTGCTCGTGCTTTTTGTAAAGCCTGCTTGGGAGTTTTACCCTTCATATCCAACCTCATCAGGGTAGTGTTATCGATGATTTTTACCCGGGGTCGATTAAACTTTTCCACCTGCATATTCACTTGTTTTGCCGCTAATTCTAGCATTTCATCACTTTCTATGAGAAATTTATAGTTTTCTCTAGGGTCAGCAAAACTTTTGTAAGGAGAGTCATTGGAAGAAAATGCTTGTCCAATCTCCGGAACACTAACATTTGTAGTTGAAGCAGCAGCAGGTACGTTAATTGACCATTTGCTAGTATAAGTAACTGGTCTATATTTTAGGTAAGCATAAGTAGCACCCCAAATTAACGCATTACTCAGCAACCATAAAATAGGGTACAATATTTTACCTTTTGATGTAGAACTAGATTTTGGATGCAAATTTACCATTTGTGTAATCTCAGCCATTAGTAAATTTCTCTTCAAATAAATTACCAGATGTAGAAAACTCTTAATTTAAACTGAGAATTCCTTTTGCTTCTCTGATACTGAAGTGGTTGGTGAAGCTAGTAATTCTGTGTAAAGTTTGAGATTTTCAGTGGTAATTTTTTCCCAACTGTAATTTGTTTTGATGTAGTTACGTGCATTCTTAGCCATTGCAGCTAATTCTACTGGATTATTTATTGCCCATCCCAAGCGATTTATACAAGATTCTAAATTTCCGGTCTCAAATAGTACTCCTCTGTTATTACTAATTAATTGTTGATGGGGTTCGATATCACTTCCCATCACCGGAATTCCTTCTTGCATTGCTTCTAACATCGCTAAAGGTAATCCTTCCAAGTCCGAAGGAAGAACAAATAAACCCGCTCCTCGCATAATTTCAGCTTTGCGAGTTCCTAATAGTTCCCCAGCAAATATTACATCTCTCGATGAACCTATCATCGACAAAAGTTCCGAAGTATAAACTTTTGTATCGCTAACACCACCAGCCAAAACAAGTTTCCATCCTGGGGGTTTTAGTCGTAAAAATGCTTCAACTAACAATTCTGGACGCTTTTCTGGTACCAGTCTACCAAGAAACAAAATGTAACGTCCTTTAGTTAAACCCACTTTGTTACCGTAGGTAAAATCTGCGTCTGATTCCGGGTAAGTTGCTGGTGCATTGGGAATATAATCGGTTTTTTTCCCATATGTTTGCCAGAAATAAGACTGCAAGTCTTTTGACACCACAACTATTTTATGTGCAAAACGTACTGCTGCTTTTTCTCCCGTATAAATTATTCGACTAGAGAAATTACCCCATTTTGAGCGTTGCCAATCTAATCCTTGACAGGTAACTACAACTTTTGCATTAGAAGCAATCTTCGATACCGAGCTAAACAAAGATGGTCCTAAAGCGTGAAAATGCACAATGTCATATTGTTTACCACCAGCGCTCATAGCACCTAATGCCGATGTAACAAAAGCATCAAACCCACGCATGGGTAATCCCGGTACTGAAATTACCTGAACTCCTTGAAACTCGTCACGAGAAAAAGGAGGATTTTCCGTGTAGGAACAACGAGCGAATAAATCTATAGAATGACCCTGTGCAACCATTCGGGGATACACTTCCGCACAATAATGCTCGATACCACCCTGCTTTGGTGGCAAACCTTTAGCTCCAATTACGGCTATTTTCATAAAGTTAGTTCTGTTGCTTTGTTAGGGGAATGGGGAGTGGGGAGTGGGGAGTGGGGAGTTGGGAGTGGGGGGGAAGAGGGGGAGAGGGAAGGAGTAGGGGAGGGGAAGAGGGTAAGGTAAGGAAGGTATTGGAAAATTATAATTATCCCTAATTCTCCACATTCCCTACTCCCTACTCCCCATTCCCTACTCCCTACTCCCTACTCCCCACTCCCTACTCCCCACTTCCCACTCCCATTTTTCCAACATCTGGTCGTAAATATCTTTGATAACGGTACGAGCTGCATACGGTTCTGCGACTCTTACACAACTATCTTGAGTATAGTCTTGGGGATTTTTGAGAATCTTGCTTAGACCATCTGCGATACATTCGGGATTCCTCTGGTTACAAACTATTCCACTGTCCGGTGTCAGCAGTCTTGGGGTTTCACCACAATCGGTTGTTACTATTGGTGTTCCACAAGCAAGAGCTTCTAGTACTACTAAAGGTAATCCTTCATAAGCACTACTCAACACTAAGGCACTAGACAGACGATGTAAATTAGCCAGTTCTGCTGGAGGAACTGCACCCAACATCGTTACTTTTTGCGATAACCCTAGTGAAGTAATTTCTGCACGTACTTGTGGAGCTAATTCCCCATCTCCTGCGATTAACAAGTGAATATGCGATTCCTGTAAAGCTGCGAATGCACGCAATAACAAAATCGGGTCTTTTTGCGGATGCAATCGACCCGCAAACACTATGAAACGTGTTTCTTCTGCTAAAAATAGCTTTTTCGCAAAATTAACCCGCAATACTTTCTTCTCCTCATCTATCAATGGATAGAAAATTTCGTTGTCATAAGAATTTTTGATATAACCAACGCGGTCGCTTAAGTGAGGGTAAAGTTGCTTGTATAGCTGTGCTGAATTTGTGTTGCATGAAAAAATCTGGCTGAACTGAGGTACTAACAGTTTTTCTAAGGCAAAATATGCATGGGGAAATCTTCTCCATAAAATAGCTTTTTTGTCCGGAACTGTTCGCATCTGGGTGTGGATGTCGTTGTGTATAAAAAGTGTTTTATCTCCAGTCCAGTTACGTGTTGCAAATGTTGGCTCCAGACGGTGAAAGTGCATAAAATCTGATGCAAAGCATTTTCCCAGCAGTGCGGCAGTGTATTTAAGTGTCGTAGGTATTAAATTTCTAACATTATCGTTTTTGAGCATGAATAGCGGTAGAAAACTGATTTCCCTACCAGCGAATTCCGCTTGTTGCCATACACCTACTTGTAAATTCACATCGTCTCCTGTTCCTACCAGCCTCACCTCCATTTCCGGGGGAGAATACTTAATAAACGAACTGATAAGTGTTTGAATACCCCCTATACTAGCGTGCCAAGGATTGAACTGGTAAAAAATTGTCAGGACAGGTTTACGCATTCGCAAAAGCCTCGCTATCGAGTGCAATCCACAAAAATATACAACCTATGATTACTCGCAATTCCTTGCAAATACTCAGCTTGCGACCACTTTTGTAGACAAAATAGCAGCAACAAAAGTCAGATTACGATTTTTGTTACCGTGGTTTTCAACTAAAAAATTTACAACAATTCTTTGCACATTTACAACATTTTTTTGCATAACCACCTAATTATATACTTTTTTAAATGAAATATAAATTTGGAGTTAACAAAATAAAGTAATATTTATTACTGTTTTACTTTTTACAGTAATTTTTTATTTTTGCCAAGTAGCTTTTTTGAGATTTTTTGCCATAATTTTCGCTGAATGAGAGAGATTTGGCTTTCTGAATCACAGATACAGCATATTTCTTATAAGAATAACTGTGTCCGCTTTTCATCTATTCTTTTCGCTCTGGAGAGAGGAAAAAATATACAAGAGCATATCTTACTGTGTATTGATTTATAAAGTCAATATGAAATTTTTGTAGACATTTAACGCAAGATATTTTGGTTACAATTGAAATAAAGATAAATTTGTTACAGATATCAAATATCAAGTTTGTCTTAATAAATACATACAAAAATGTAGAGACGCGAAATAGAGACGCGAAATTTCGCGTCTCTACAAATAATTTTTACATTGTTATACGAATCTCTTAGTAAATTCGCATATTAAATCAACTCTTCCCTTCCTTAACATCGCAGGGTCTAATCTTTCAGTTGTGTTGCAAGTCATCAACACAACTAATCGCTGATTCATCTGTACTCCAGAGTCATCAATCACACTTTGATACAAAGTCCCATCCAACAAGCTCAGAATATGCTCAGTTTTATTATTGTATTGTGCAACTTCATATGCGCGATTTTGAGCTAAATTATCAGCTTCGTTGATAATTATGCAAATTCTTTCCAAATATGTGGGTGGAACAAAATTAGCAATAGCATCATGGTCTAAGATAAAAATCACGAAACCCAAGGGTACTAGAATTTCCTTAGCGACCGCTTGCGTCCATGCTGTTTTACCAGTACCCGGTTCACCATGAACTAAAACAGCTAACTGTTTTTGGTTTAGAATCGAATGTTGTACAGAGTCGGAAAAACTTTGAATTTCATCTGGAAAAGATTTGATATCAAATTGGCTGTGAACCTTACCAACACGACTTTGATATCCACTTAGCATTACAGCTAAGTCGTAAGTCGCTTTGTTAACTAATGGCGCTAATTTTTTTGCCATCAAAGTGTATTGTCGTCGTCCTCGGTCGTATGGGTCAATTTGCAACCAAATATCATGTTCACCCCAATAGGCATAAACAGTATTAACCACATCTAAACGTTCCCAACTCACAAATTTGTCTGGAGGAAAATAAAAATCTCGCTCCATGTAATATTGTGTGATAACATCTGGACGCCCTAGCAATTGCAAAACTCTTATGACGCTTATTTCCTGCAGACGGTTGAGAACGTAATCAATAGGTATACTGTTACGACTAACAAACTGTACTATAGGTGTTTCCGTTGCCAGGACATCCTTGTAGCGGTGGTCTGGCGCCAATGGTTCTGGTGTAACATAATTCCAGTATTTCTCGAATTCATAACGAGTATTGTCAGAAGCGACATTTAATAGATTTGCCCACCAAGTATAATGATTTCGTCCCAAAGCATCAGCGAAGTTACTAGCTAAATTCACGCTTTTTTGCATAAATTCCCGCGAGTCGCTAGACATTAACTGCCACAAATACCCCCAGTCAAACTCCCGATTAAATGGTCGCCAGCCGCTTGTCAGCAAGCTTTGACGATTGCTGTTTGTGGAAGTGCTTTCGCCGTGTCTAAAATAATCAAAGTCCATATTATCTATTATACAAGGGTTTTCAGGAGTAAGGAGCCACTCCTAATTCATAACTTATAACTTATAGTTTGGAAGTTGTGAGTGTGTACTTGTCGTCAGGTGTAAATAAATGCATACACTTGAGCCGATTATTACACCCGGCGATTGAAATCGCGGCAACGACTCGGAAAACCCACCTACGTGGGTTTAGTTGAGATTTTTTATAAGCTATTTAAGCGCAGCGTCCGCTTCGGATAACCCAACAAAAAGCTTATAAATGTTGGGTTTCGTGGAACGAGCCAACCTACAAACTCCTTAGTGCAATTCTGTTCCATCTTTTCGTAATAAATATCTATCGCTGATTAATTTCAGCACGACTCTACCGATTTTTGTGTCTAACCTTTCAATTGCTGGTTGCACAATAACACCTTCCATAATACAACTGGGACAAAGAACACTATTAGCATTATTAAATTGAGAAACTACTTCCCAACTGAAAGCACCTTTGTACAGTACAGGGACTCTGGGTAAAGAAAAGACATCACAAAATGCCATAAACTCGCTATAGTTTAGGAACTTACCTTGACGACGGATAGCAAATAACGCAAGTCCAATTTTGCCATTATTTAAACCATATTTAATATCTTGTACACCGTATATTTCCCCAAATATTTGAGTCTCTGGAGGAAGTTTTTGTAATGCTTCATATTCATAGTAGGCACGAATATAAACGAGGTTTTTGTTAGCTTCATTATCTTTCCAAAAATAATTATGGCTACCGATTTTAACAATACCTTCTGCATCAACTAAAATAGTGAAGTTAGTTCCATGTATCTTTTCTGTTACTACTACTTCCTCACCTACAGTTAGCGCATCTTTGTAGCGCTTCATGTGTTCTGGGCTAGGAAATTTGTATTGCCCAACATGATGTTCCATTTCTCCGCTCATTCCGCGAGGAATAGGATATTCATATTTGGTTACTCCATAATTTTCTGTGTAGTCATCCCCTGGATTACCAGTAAATTTATCTCCCACAGGAATTAACAAACCTTCGGAGAAAATTCCTCTTAGCTTTGCTGCACGTAATTTTTTAGAATAATAATTACGGATTCCAAATTCGTATAAGTATTTTTCTGGAATAACACTATCTATTGGAAAATAAAATGCTAATTCTCCAGGTCTAAAATTACCCTTAGCAGTTATTACTTGATAAGCCATTCCTTCAAAAGAACAAATATCTAGTCTGTCTGCATTCGGATGAGGTATAACACTGTTAATCTTAACAACTTCAACTTTAAAAACGCTCATATTATCAATACCTTCGCCAATTATGAAGTGGTGACAGAAGGTTTAGGGGCGTGGATACGTCCCAATGAGGCTATTCTATCAAATATTTGAGATAATAAAACCTTGTGTGGTTTTTTCGGTAGCATCTTAA